>Ga0256829_1001319_pt1 | contig 20699 bp, 20 predicted proteins | sample 131447metaG_FD_185979 | JGI IMG/M metagenome (GOLD analysis project Ga0256829, IMG submission 185979) | Hydrothermal vent microbial communities from Lau Basin, Pacific Ocean - 131-447 | ecosystem: Environmental > Aquatic > Marine > Hydrothermal vents | place: Pacific Ocean: Lau Basin | collected...
CGCTGAGATCTTCATATTTCAGTCCGCTGTCGGTGGTCGTTTCGCTCATGGCCTTGCCTCGTTCTGTTCCGGTTTCAAACTGCGCGAAAAATACGCGTTTTTGAGCCGTTGCGCCAGTCCGGCCAGTAACAGCAGGCTGAGCAGGTTGGGCAGCGCCATGAGGATGTTGGTGATGTCAGCGATGTTCCACACCAGCTTCAGGGGCACGGCGGCGCCCACCATGACCAGCAGGGTGTAGAGCAGGCGGTAGGGCAGCACGGCGCGCTCGCCGAACAGGAAACTCGCGGAGCGGTCGCCGTAGTAGGACCAGGCAATGATGGTCGAGAAAGCGAACAGGCTCAGGCCGATACCGACCACGCTGGCCCCGGAGACGCCAATGGACGTCTGGAAGGCGTGCGCCGTCAGCGCGGCGCCCACCAGGTCATCGCGATGCAGGGTCCAGGCGCCGGTAACGACGATGACCAGTCCGGTCATGGTGCAGATTACCAGCGTGTCGATGAACGGTTCCATCATGGCGACCAGGCCCTCGCGCACCGGCTGGTCGGTCCGGGCGGCGGCATGCGCCATGGGTGAGGAGCCCAGCCCGGCTTCGTTGGAAAACAGTCCGCGCGCCACACCCCAGCGAATGGCTTCACCCACGGCCGCGCCACCCACCGCCAGGGGATTCAGGGCATGGTTGAAGATGGTCGCAAAGGCCGCCGGTATCTGCGGCAGGTAGTTGATGAGGACCAGGATGGCCGCGCCTACGTACAGCAGTGCCATGAAAGGGACAATCTTCGAGGCCACGCGGGCAATACGTTTGACACCACCGAGGATCACGGCGCCGACCAGGATGGCCAGTACCAGCCCGACCAGCCAGGCATAGTGACGGATCTCCGGGAACAGGTAGCCCAGCCCGTCGACCACCGAGTTGGCCTGCACCATGTTGCCGATCCCGAACGAGGCGATCAGCGCAAAGCTGGCGAACAGCATGGCGGTGCGTTTCATGTTCAGCCCGTGCAGCAGGGTATACATGGGGCCGCCGGCAATGGTGCCTTCTTTGCGCACCTCGCGGAAACGCAGCGCCAGGGTGCATTCGGTGAACTTGGTGGCCATGCCGAAGAAAGCCGTGACCCACATCCAGAACAGGGCGCCCGGGCCACCCAGGGAAATTGCCGTGGCCACACCCGCGATGTTGCCGGTGCCGATGGTGGCCGACAGGGCGGTGGACAGTGCTTCGAAGTGGGTAATATGGCCTTCGTGGTGTGGCCGGTCATAGGCGCCTGACAACAGGGCGAGCGAATGGCGGAAACCGCGGAACTGGATCAGTCCCATGCGCAGCGTCAGGTACAGCCCCATGCCCAGCAGCAGGGCCAGTGTCAGTGCATTGCCCCAGAGCAGGCCCGCGACCTGGCCGGTCCAGTCGGTCAGGGTCTGAAGGGGATGCATCGTGTCAGGTATGGGTTGGTTGTCATGGGAACCCGTCTGTTTTAAGCCATTGTTCTGAGCCAGATCAAGGTATTGCCCGGGTTTCACCCCTAGAATCCACCCTGACTGTTGATTTTCCATGCTACTTGAATTTGTTACGTTTTCATAATCGGTTTGAGTACTTACCTACATACAAGGTTGCAAAGCTATGAACAATATACTGGAGTCTTCACTGGATGCGAGCCATGTGGCGGTCTGTGTCAAGGACCGGAACAAACGCGTACTGAGCCAGAATGACTATTGTCGTGAGTTGTGCGGCGAACGGTGTGGCGAACGGTGCGAGACAGGATGTATGGAACTGTATGCCGGCGATAAAACCCGGCAATGGAAAGACTGGGGCAGCCGGGTGTACCGGAACAGTTTCCTGCACGGCAGTTTCTTTGACGTGACGCTGTTATGCAGCAGTGACAGTATCATCACCTTCCTCCAACCTCTCAAGGAGCGGTACGAAATGGCGCTGGCCTACTACCGGGAAAAGGGACTGACAAAGCGTGAAACCGAGGTGGTTTCCCTGACCATCCGGGGGATTTCCAACCCGGAGATTTGCAATGCCTTGTCGATCTCAAAGGCAACCCTGAGAACACACCTGAACAATATCTATCATAAATTCCGGGATCTCGGCGAGGTACCGGAATTCATGCCGGCAAACCGGGTGGCCCGGGTCTAGTTGACGCGGTCAAAGTAGCGCAGCCGGTATAACAGGCGCGGGTGCTGCGGGTCGTCCTCGAAACGACTGCGATTGTGCAGCACATTATTGCTGATCAGTCCCCACCCGGGCTGCAGCGTCGCACGGAAAATAAACGGGTCATCCGAGGCCAGCAGTTTTTCCAGCGCCGCCACGGCCGCGCGTGTCCGATCATTATTTTTCCACTCGATACTGTGCTTGCGGGCGGTGTAACGCATATGCAGGTGCTTTTTGTCATACGGTGAAAATACCGTGCCGCAACGTGCCGGTCGCACGACCGTACCTTCCTCGACATTGGCAGGAACCGTCATGGCATCCGGCGCCGTCAAGGCCTGTATATATTCCGGGTTTTCATCACGCAACCGTATATAGGCGATTTCGTGGTCGAGCAGGGCATTTTCGCCACCTTCCCTAGCCGGGTGCACACAGTGCAGCAACAGTGAATAGATTTGCTGGTCCAGGCCGTTGTAATAACCGTCGGTGTGCCAGTGTATTAGCTGGTTGGTATAAGGGATATAGCGGGAACGCCATTGTGTATTGACGACCTGCAGGCTGGTGATGCCGTCGTCGTCGGCGCCCATGTTACGGTCCAGGTAGCGCAAGCCCAGTTGTGCGCCGAGTGTGGCGGGAATCAGCTTGTCCGGGTCTGTCCCGGTTTTGCCCACGTAGATTGCCATGTTTGCCCTGGCGCAGCGTGCGAGAATCGCTTCCCGTTCCGACTGCGTCAACTCGCGCGGATCCTTAACCTCGACGATCAGGTCTTCAAGGTTTTCAGGGTAGCCTTCCAGTTTGGCCGCTCTCCAGTCTTCGTAAGCCCCGGGATTGTCCAGGTCAAACGGATTGTCGTTTTTAATGACAGGTTTCATTAATGGCATAGCTTCTGTCTCTGTTCAGCCGACGACATCCAGCACCCGACGTCTGAAAGTGACATTACGTTGTTCGGCCAGTTGCCGGCAGGCATCAATATTTACACTGTCGAGGCCATCGATGGCAGTCGCAGTGACCTTGTCTATATAGACCGGCGCCAGTTGCAAAAAATCCAGCATGGCCTGGTAGGATCCTGCCAATGCCGGCTGGCAGTGTTGCCGGTACAGGGTTTCAGTATCGGCGTTCATCGACACCGAGAGCGCATCGACGCAGCTTGCCAGTTCGGGGAGTACATTGCGCTTGTGGACCAGGTTGGCCAGTCCGTCGGTATTCACACGAACACGCCCATTGTGGTTTTTGATATGGCTTGCGATTTCCAGCAGGGGCTTGAGGCGCAGGGTGGGTTCCCCGAAACCGCAAAATACCACCTCCCGGTAGTCGGATGGATCACCGAGCGCGTCGATGATTTCACCGACTTCAGGGCGTCGTGGAAGGCTGAGGTCAATCTCATGGACTTGCGGAGTGCTACAGAACTTTGGACAGAACGTGCAGTGCAGGGTGCACCTGTCGGTAATGTTCAGATAACGCTTGTCGCCTATCGTGTAGGCCAGAACCGGTTTTTGCATGAGCCCCCGAAATTGCCCGAACCAGAATATGTTTGAAGATTCGGCAACACAGGTGGAATCATATCGCTTGTTACATTCCCTGTGCTTGATCCATGTCAACGAAGTTCGTGTTTACTCCGTCCCGGCGGGCAGGATTGGGCAACTGAAAAACCGGGTAAATTCTTCTGCAGGTACCGCGCGACTGAAGTAATACCCCTGAAAAGCAGTGCAGCATTTCTCCTTGAGAAAATCCAGTTGTTCTCTGGTTTCCACGCCTTCAGCGATGACACCAAGTCTGAGGTGGCGGGTCATGGCTATGATGGTTTCGATGATGGCGGCATCATCGGCGTCGATGACAATATCGCGCACGAAAGAACGGTCGATCTTCAGTTGATCCACGGGCAGGCGCTTGAGGTAGCTCAGCGAGGAATAACCGGTACCAAAGTCATCAATAGAAAAGCATACCCCTTGTGCCTTTAGTTGGGTCATTTTTTCTATGACATCTTCGACATTCTCCATGACCAGTGTCTCGGTGATTTCGAGTTCCAGGTGATCCAGGGAGACGCCTTCCTCATTGAATGTGTTAACAACGCGGTCAACAAAATCGGTCTGATGAAATTGCCGCGGGCTGACATTCACCGCGAGTCGCCGTGGCAAGGTATAACGTTTGCTCTGTTGCCAGGTATTAATCTGCCGTGCAGCAGCGCGTAACACCCAGTCGCCAATATTCAGGATCAGCCCGCTATCTTCAGCGATGGGGATAAATCTGTCAGGTGGTACCATGCCCTGTTCCGGGTGCTGCCAGCGAATCAGCGCCTCGGCGCCGATCAGTTCACCGGACCCATTGACCTGGGGCTGATAGTGGAGAGACAGTTCATTGTGCTCAAGCGCGTGGCGTAAGTCCTTTTCCAGCGCAAGGCGGGCTTCAGCTGCGGCCTGCATGTCCGGCTGGTAGAAGCGTGCCGTGTTGCGGCCTTCTTCCTTCGCGCGGTAGAGTGCGCTGTCAGCATGTTTGAGCAGGTCGTCAGCATCACCTTCACCTTCGGGGAAAAGCACAATGCCGATGCTGGGGCTGATGTGATAACGGTGTCCTCCAAGTGTATAGGGTTCCGACAGGCGTAAACGGACTTTCTCCGCTACGGCTTGCGCCTCGAAGCTTGCCTTTGATGGATCCGGATCCAGCATTGGTAACAGGATCACAAATTCATCTCCGCCAATACGGGCGACAGTGTCTTCCGTGCGAACCAGCATTTTCAGGCGTTCACCGACCTTGCGCAGCAGATCATCGCCGACCGGGTGACCCAGCGCATCGTTAAGGTTTTTGAAACGATCAAGATCCAGGTACAGCAGAGCGCCAAGTACACTACGCCGTTTTGCGATGGCAATTTCGTGTTCCATCCGGTCGTGCAGCAGGCGCCGGTTAGCAAGATCGGTCAGGTCATCGTGATAGGCGAGATGCTCAAAGCGTGCCTCGGCGCGCTTGCGCTTGGTGATATCCTGGCTGGTTCCCACATAATGCGTGATTTTCCCACCTGGGTTTTTTACCGCGGTAATCGTCAACCATTCAGCATATAGACTGCCATCCTTGCGTCGGTTCCATAATTCGCCCTGCCACTGGCCCTCTTTAATGATGGTGGACCACATACGTTGGTAAAATTCCTTGTCCTGGCGGCCGGACTGGAGGATGCGGGGGTTTTCCCCGACGATTTCTTCTGCGGTGTAGCCGGTCATTGCTTCGAAGGCCGGGTTGACTCGCAGGATGGCGCCACTGCTGTCAGTAATCAGGATGCCCGCATGGCTCTTGAATGTTGTCGCAGCAAGGCGTAGCTCCTCTTCCGCGCTTTTCCGTGCAGTCAGGTCACGAATAAAGGCGCTGAATAGCCAGCCCGTACTCTGGTGGAGTTGATTGATGGTCAGTTCAATCGGAAATTCCGAACCGTCCCTGCGTAATCCTGCGGTTTCAATACGGTTGCCGAGTATATGTGTTTTTCCTGTTTCTATAAGCCTGCCTATTCCTTGCCGGTGTGTGTCGCGTAATGCGGCGGGAATAATGGTTTCATAAACGTGCCGGCCAATGATTTCATCGCGTGACCAGCCAAATAAGGCTTCGGCCTGGGGATTCCACTCCAGAATAATATCTTGCTCATTCGCTACAATAACTGCATCCATGGCTGATTCGATGATGCGTTGCAGGCGCTGTGAATGTTCATGCACACTCTGCTGTAGCCTGTAGTCTTCAGTAACGTCCCTGAATACCAGTACCACACCGGTTATAATACCTGCGCCATTCCGGATTGGTGCAGCACTGTCAGCAATCTGAAAACGTTCACCATTACGTGCGATTAGCACCGTGTGGTTCGCCAGGCCTACGGTTTTTCCTTCGCGCAATACTTTGTCAACGGGGTTATCGACAGTTTTGTCCGTTTCAGCATTCACGATCTGAAACACCTCGCCCAGGGCGCGCTCCATGGCTTCGCTCATGCTCCAGCCTGTCAGGCATTCTGCGACTGGATTCAGACGTTTTATTCTGCCTTGCGTATCAGTAGCAATGACAGCATCCCCGATACAGTGCAAGGTAGTATCCAGATCCTGCTGTTTTGCGGCGATCAGCCGGTTTGCAGCGCGCTGATGCAGCAGGATCAGGATAAAAAGATAGGTTGCCAGTGAGGCTCCTGACCATTGCAGGATATAAAGGGCATGTTGTCCTTCTTGCAGGTTCTTGTGGATAAGGGGTTCACCTTTCCCGAGTTCCGCCATGGCGGACAGGAAAAGTGTATTGGCCCGGGTGAGGTGCTCGGCGAGGTGAGTGTCAGAAGGTTTTTTATCAGCCGATGCGGCATGTGCCATGACAAGGCGCTCGGCCTTAACCCAATTGCGATAGGCCAACGTAAGGCCGTCAATACGTTTAACCAGTTTGGTATTGTATGAGGCTGCATGTCGATAATTATCGAGCAGCTGTTCTGCCTGTGCTGTCGTTTCATTCAGGGCAGCAATCGTTTTCTCCGAACCACCTGTTTCGATAAATTGCGCTTCGATTCCCTTGATTTCCAGCATGGGGCGACGCATAGCATCGAGTAAGCGGATGGCTATCCTGGCATCTTCACCTCGCTGGAGTTGTTCAGGTATATGAAGGAAATAGAGCGCGCAGGAAAACACCGTTCCACCAAACAGAATGGCCAGCCAGAGGTGGTATCGGGAAAACTGTCCGGACAGAAATCCAGTCGATGTTTTTTTGCGGACTTTGATTGGAACATCCTGCCTGACCATCAGCGCCAGTTTAGCAAGCAGAATTAATTATGCAAATATTGTGTGGGAATTTCGTAAGCCGGCGAGGTAGTCAAGGTCAAAACACCAGCCGCAGCCCTGCGAATATGTGGCGTTTGTCGGCTTCATAAAAATTGCGGAAGCTGGGTCGTTTGATCGCCGGGCGGGTATGAAGGCAACCGCCGCGCAGGCTGTAGTGATGGCCATCAAACCAGGGTTGTGAATATTCCGGGTAAGGGAAGGCCTGGAAGCCTTCATAGGGATGGAAGGTGTTGTCGCACCATTCCCAGGCGCGCCCGGTTTGTTCCAGTACACCGCTTCGGCAAGCGGCTTCCCACTGGTACTCGTGCGGGAGTCGCCCGCCTGCCCAGCGGGCGAACGCCCGGGCTTCATGGTGACTGATACCGAACACGGGTTCATTCGGCGCCAGTTCGTAGCTGCCGCGCAGGCTGACGCCGTACCAGGCACCGTCATCGGTCTGCTGCCAGTGATCGGGCGCCTGGATATCATGTTGCTGGCACCATGCCCAGCCATCGGCTTCCCAGAGGTCCTTGCGCTGGTAACCCCCGTCTTCGATAAAACCCAGGAACTCGGCATTGCTGACGGGGTGTTTGCTGATCAGGAATTTCCCCAGTTCGGCGTGTTGTGGCGGGACTTCATTATCGTAGGCCGTGGGCGCTTCGCCACCGATGCGGTAATGTCCCGCTGCGATTTCAATACGTTCATGACTGAGGGTCTGTGCCTGCATCGGGGCCGGTTTCAGGCCGTCCAGGGCCGTTTCCGAGAGCGCTTTCTGGGTAAGCACCATGAGCATGGTCTCGTAGTGCTGGCTGTAGTGCTGGATCAGGAAGTGCACGATGTAGTTATCGCGGAGCAGTTCATGATCCCGCCATTCCGGGCGTAGCGCGGAGAGAAAATGCAGGTTGAATGCCTGCAACTCGCGCGCCCAGGTCAGCATGGCGTCACGCTGTGGCAGCAGGCCGCCGCGTTCGGCCTTCGGGGTACGTGGCGGTGTGTAGAAATCGGCAATGGGCGCGGTCACGCTGTCGTCGCCACGAATTTTTTCGTGTAACCACAGGCATTCGATAAACACACAGTGGCCAAGGTGCCAGCCCAGTGGACTCAGGTCAGGATGATACTGGCTGCGGAAGGCAGTCTCATCCGTGTCTTCGGCCAGCGCCAGCACCAGCGTCTGCGCCATTTGCAGTTCGTTAATCAGGGCGTCCATGCTTCGCTTACAGTGGCAACAGTTCAGGCGGCTCTTGAGGGTCGAGGATAAGAATCTGGTGTTCCGGCACGCTTTGCCAGAAGGTGGATTCGGTCAGGCGTTCCGAGGCGATCAGTTGCGCGCCGGGGAACATCTCATCGTCGGTAGTGTAATACAGTGAGGGGCAATCGTCACTGAGTGCGTGGCGCACGGCGTACAGGCGTTCACCGTCACTGACCAGCAGGTTGAGCAGGCAACGGTGCCCGTCAGCCCACGCGGCGATATTTTCCATGAGTTCGGCCAGTGCGGTTTCCACAGGCATGTCAGGGTTATCATCCAGGCATTGCCGTAGCGCGGCAAACAGGTATTCGGATTCCGTGTTGCCGCGTACCCTGGCGAGTTGTTCCGGCGCCAGTTGCTCGATTAGCCGTTGTTGTATGTCGCCGTGAAAGTCGTCGATGAGTCCGTTGTGGTCAAACAGGAACTCATCATCGATAAAGGGTTGTGTATTGACATGATTGACCGGGTTGCCGGCGGTAGCACTGCGGATACTGGCAATCCACAGGGAGCTTTCCAGGTTTCTCGCCAGGTGGGGGAGGTTGGGGTCTGACCAGATGGGCGCCGGGTTGACGTAGACGGCGGGAATGCCGGCTTCGTCATACCAGGAAAAACCGAAACCATCGGCATTCAAGCGGGCGTATTTGAGTTCCTGTGGCGCCCAGCTCTGGACTTCCAGGCTGTGTGGTGGATCGAGCAGAAAACGGCTCAGTACAAGGGGTTCTCCAAGATAGGCGGCGATCCGGCACATGGGACAGGGCGACTCTCTGTTTCACTGTATTGGCGTCGATGGTAGCCTATGCAGCCTGCATAGCCAATCCGGTGCTGTTTATGGAAGAAAATGTTGCTTCACGTCTGACCAGCCGCAAGGTGCCGGCTGTACTGCCGGTGGCGGGTATCCTTGAGGATGCCAGCAAGGGTCTGATCGAAGCCCCCCGTTCCATGCCACCGAAGTACTTTTACGACGAACGTGGTTCGCAGTTGTTCGACGCCATTTGCGAAACCCGTGAATACTATCCAACCCGTACCGAGGAGGCCCTGTTGCAGGCCTGCGCGCGGGATGTGATTGAACAGTTGCGGCCGGATCATATTGTTGAATTCGGCAGCGGTACGGCGCGCAAGACACGACACCTGCTGGATGCCTGTGACCTGGCCGGTGAGACGGCGGCCTACTGGCCCTTCGATGTGTGCGAGGAAATGTTGCAGGACAGCGGGCAGCAACTGGTACAGGAGTATGACTGGTTGCAGGTCAATGCGCTGGTCGGGGATTACCTGGGCGGGCTGGCCGGTTTGCCGCCGCGTGACGGGCGTTGCCTGTATCTTTTTCTTGGCGGCACAATCGGTAACTTTACCGAAGACGAGGCGGCGGCTTTTCTGGCCGAGGTGCGCGCCATTATGCGGCCCGGCGACGGCCTGTTGCTGGGCGCCGACCGGGTCAAGGACACGGAGGTGCTACAGGCCGCCTACAATGACGATGCGGGAATCACGGCACAGTTCAACCTGAACCTGCTGCAGGTATTGAACCGCGAACTTGACGCCAATTTCCGTGACCGTAATTTCGAGCATCGCGCCCTGTTTAACCAGGAGGCCAGCCAGATCGAAATGTACCTGGTATCGCGTTGTCGACAATCCGTGCGTATCGATGCGCTGCGGCGCACCCTGGAACTGGAAGCCGGTGAACGTATCCTCACCGAGATCAGCCGGAAATTTACCCCGGCGCGCCTTGAGGCCTTGCTGAAGTCCGCCGGGTTTGCCATTCATAGCCATTTTGAACCGGAAAATGGCTGGTTTTCCCTGGTGCTCGCCAGGCCGGAGGCTGCGCCTGTCACACCATCGTAATATTGGTATGGTCTGCTGTGGCCGTGTTGTGATCCGGTAAATGTCGTCATGAAACGTATTCTTGTGGTAGAGGATGAGTCGGCTATCCGCGAAATGCTGGGCTTCTCCCTGGTCAAGGCGGGTTTCCGGTTTGAGGAAGCCGCCGATGCCGAGCAGGCGCTGGTGGCCATCGCCAGCAACCCGCCGGACCTGGTATTGCTGGACTGGATGCTGCCGGGCATGAGCGGTGTTGACCTCGCCAGGCGTCTGCGGCGTGAAGAACTGACGGCAAGGCTGCCCATTATCATGTTAACGGCGCGCAGTGATGAGAATGACCGGGTGCGTGGCCTGGAAACCGGCGCCGATGACTATGTCGCCAAGCCGTTTTCACCCCGTGAGCTGATTGCCCGCATCCAGGCGGTATTACGGCGTACCCACCCGGAAAGCGAAGAAACGTCAATCCATATCGGCGGACTCACGCTGAACCCGGTCGACCACCGGGTGCAGGCCGGTGAGGTGGATATTGAGCTGGCGCCGACAGAATTCCGCCTGCTGTCTTTTTTCATGCATCACCCGGACCGCGTGTACAGCCGTGAGCAGTTGCTGGACCGAGTGTGGGGGCGCGGTATCTATGTGGAAGAGCGCACCGTCGATGTACACATCAGGCGGTTGCGCAAGGCGCTGGCCATACACGGTTATGATACCTTTATCCAGACAGTGCGCGGGGCAGGTTACCGTTTTTCAGGAAAGGCGAAAGTGTGAGTCGAGCCTTGCAGGAGGAGTTGTCGCGATTTGTCGGTATGCTGCTGGCAGGTATCGTGGCGGGTGCGCTGTTCGGCCAGCTCATGGCCGGGGTGTTACTGGTGCTCGTCATTTACCTGGGCTGGCATCTCTACAACCTGAATCGACTGGTGCGCTGGCTGCGCGAAAGCAAATCGTTTCAGCCCCCCGAGGCCAGTGGTATCTGGGACGAAGCCTTCGAGCATATCTACCGCTTGCAACAGCGTAACCAGCAGCGCAAGCGTAATCTGCGCGGGATGTTGAAACGGCTGCATAAATTGACCAGTGCATTGCCGGATGCCACGGTAGAACTGCGACCCGACAGCGAAGAGATCGAATGGTGGAATACAGCGGCCGCCCGCTACCTGGGTTTCGAGTTTCCGCGTGACACAGGTCAGCGAATCAGCAACCTGATCCGGCATCCCGCCTTCCTGGAGTACCTGCACAGCCAGGATTATTCGCAGGGCGTTGAAATCCCGTCACCAGTCAACGAAGGCCAGACCCTGCGCTTACGCCTTGTCTCCTATACCGGTAACCGGCGCTTGCTGGTGGCACGCGATATGACGCATATTCAGAAACTGGAGCGTATGCGACAGGACTTTGTGGCCAATGTGTCGCATGAACTGCGTACACCACTCACTGTGATGTCCGGCTACCTTGAGGCCTTGATTGATGATGAGCCGGATGCGCAGAGTGCTTCTCCGTTGCGCAGTATGCAGCAACAGGCCCGGCGCATGAATCGCCTGGTCGAGGATCTGATGCTGCTGGCGCGACTGGAAACCGATGAACCCGGGAATGGCTCGCAGGTGGTCCATGTGCCGGATCTGATTCAACAGGTTGTCGACCAGGCAAAGACCTTCAGTGGCAAGGAGAACCATCAGTTCGACGTTCAGATCGAAAGTACACTGTGCCTGTTGGGCGTGGAAAGTGAGTTGTACAGCGCGTTTTCCAACCTGGTGCTCAATGCGGTTCGGTATACCCCAAAGGGTGGGGAAATCCAGATACGCTGGGCACGTGATGGCGAGACGGGGCTGTTTTCGGTCACCGATACCGGGCCGGGGATCGAGGCGATCCATATTCCCCGCCTGACAGAGCGTTTTTACCGGGTCGATGCCGGACGTTCACGTGAACGTGGTGGTACCGGGCTGGGTCTTGCCATCGTGAAACATGTGTTATTGCGGCACCAGGGCCGACTTGAGATCGAGAGTGAACCCGGTCGGGGCAGTTGTTTCAGTTGCCGGTTTGCCGATTTGCAGCTGCGCAGCTGCCAGTCGGCAATTTCCTCGTAGCATGTTTAACCAAACCTGCCGGTAATGTAATCTTCAGTCTGTTTCTCGCTGGGGCGAATAAAGATGGTCTCGGTGTCATCAAATTCAATCAGGTCACCCAGATACATGAACGCAGTGTAATCAGAAATACGTGATGCCTGTTGCATATTGTGCGTGACGACGGTGATGGTGTAATTTTGTTTGAGTTCAGAAATCATCTCTTCGATGGCCAGTGTCGACAAGGGGTCCAGTGCCGAGGTGGGTTCGTCAAATAAAATCACTTCCGGTTTTAATGCAATCACCCGTGCAATGCACAAACGTTGTTGCTGACCGCCTGATAAACCACGGGCATCATCGTTCAAGCGGTCTTTGACTTCCTCCCACAGGGCGACATCACGTAAGGATTTTTCAACCTGTTCATGCAGTTTCCGTTTGTTTTTCAGCCCGGTAAGCCTTAGCCCGTAAGCGATATTATCGACAATGGACATGGGGAAAGGCGTAGGTTTCTGGAACACCATGCCGACTTTCTGGCGCAGCCGAATAAATTCATTTTCTTTTTTAATGGCGAGAATGTTCTGGTGCTTACCATCCTTGTCCTGTAAAAGAATTTCGCCATCGTATTGATTGCCGGGGTAGAGGTCGTGAATACGGTTCATGCTTCTTAGCAATGTCGATTTTCCACAGCCACTGGGCCCGATTATCGCTGTCACTTTATTGGTCTGGATCGGCAAGGAGATCTGATTCAGCGACGGTGCTTTGGCGCCTTTATAGGTAAAGCTGAAGTTTTTGATTTCCATCTTGTTTTTCATTTGGTTGTAACCTTCATCTTTACCTATTTATAAGCTTTTATTTTTTTGTCTTTAATCAGGAAACGGCCAAGCAGATTCAGCGCCAGTACCGTAAGGGTGAGAATCAATGCTGCCGCCCAGGCAAGTGCAACCAGTTTTTCATCCGGCATGGTAGCCAGGTTATAGATGGAAACGGTCATGGATGGGTAGGTCTGGCTTAAATCGGTTTCCATATAGATCGTTGAACCACTGGTGTAGAGTAGTGGTGCGGTTTCGCCGACGATGCGGGCAAAGGCCAGTATCAGGCCGGTCATAATACCGACTTTGGCAGCCTTTAAAATGATATGAATAATGACATGGTATTTGGTCGCGCCAATGGCTATTCCGGCTTCACGCAGTTCGGTTGGTACCAGGCCCAACATATGATCGGTGGTGCGTACAACGATGGGTAACATCATGACAAACAGCGCGGCGACCCCTGCCCAGCCATTGGTATGCCCGGCTGGAATAACGATGATGGCGTAAATAAAGGTGCCAATAACGATGGAAGGCGCAGACATCATGACATCACTGAGGTCGCGGATAAAATTGGCATATCGGGTATGGTTGCCATATTCCTGTAAATAAATGCCGGCGAGTAAACCCACCGGAATGCCGATAACAGAAGCCAGTCCAGCGAGCACAAATTGCCCCCATAACAGGTTGCGAATGCCATTGTTGACCAGGTCGTGGGTAAAAATATACGGTGTCAGTGCGGTGGAACCCTTGAGGATGAGGGTGACCAGAATCCAGCCCAGAAACAGCAAGCCCAGGATAGCCGTCAGTGACGATAGCAAGAGGGCAATTTTGTTAATCACTAATCGCATGCTTAGCGCTTGCTCATGAGGAAATATTTGGCGAAGAAGATCGTGATGAAACTCACGATAAACAGGATCAGTGATAAATAAAACAACGCGTGCATACTCATGCCGCTGGACTCGGAAAAGTTATTCGCCAGGACAACCGGTATCGAGGTCGTGGCATCAGTCACTTTGTGGGCAAACTGGAATATGCCGCCGATGACAAAAGCAACCGCCATGGTTTCACCCATCGCCCGGCCAAGTGACACGATAATGGAACCGATAATACCTGCTTTGGCATAGGGGAAAATAATATCTTTAAGCACTTCAAATTTTGTGGCTCCCATGGCGTAGGCGGATTCTTTCAACACATTGGGTGTGGTGTTGATTGCATCCCGGCTCAAGGCTGTCATAAACGGGATCACCATAACGGCCAATACCAGGCCGGCAATCAAGAGTGACACGCTGTGGCCGCCAAAAACAGACGCGATGAAAGGCCCGAAATAGAATAAAGCCCACATGCCATAGATAATGCTGGGGATAGCCGCGAGCAGTTCAATTGCAATGCCGATCGGCCTGGCAATCTGCTGGCTGGCAATTTCAGACAGGAAGACGGCGATACCCATGGATACAGGGATAGAAAACAGCATCGCAATCAGGGTGGAGAAAATTGTGCCGACAATGGGTACCGCGCCGCCATAGATGGTTTTTATATTTCTATCAGCTGAGCCGGGCAGGCCGCTTTGGCCGGTATCCATATCATCATCTGTGGGGATGGATTCATCGGTATCGAATTCATCATCAATACTCATGTCGTCCCCGTCATCCAGTGCCTCATCAGCGACCCCGGTGTTTACTACTGGGGCTGAACTGGCTGGCTTTATGCTGTCACGGGTTGAGGTGCTGGTGGTAGGCGGGGCATTTGCGGGGATGTTTTTCTGTATAACATCGACGCCCCAGCGTGGTTCAATAATAAAGTGTGCCCCGAATTCCTCAATGGCCGGTTTGGCTGTGATGTACAGGACAGCGACTGTTGCGACCAGTACCACAAAAACAAAACTGGCACTAAGCTGGGCAAATGTTTTAAATACCTTTTCCACGCGACTAACAGTTACCAAACGTGTTCATTTGAACAGCCTTTCAGGATGGTTAACACATTGAAAGAAAAAAGTTTTATCGTAAGCTCTGCTGCCTCCGGATAGCCCCCTTTCCTGTTAATGTACTGAATGGGGCAGGAAAGGGAGCGGAAGTATATAACAAAATATTATATCGGAGTTAGACTTTACCGGCTTATTTCATGCCTTTGTCAGTCATATAGGTCTCGACCTTTGTCACCACGGCGGGGGGTAGTGCGACATAACCCAGTGCCGAGGCAGTTTCCGGATGTGACAGTGCAAAAGTGTAAAAATCGGCAACCTGCTTTTTCTTGTCACTGTCATTCGGTACAAGCACAAACGTGGCAGTCATAATGGGATAGCCGGATTTTGGATACTCAATATTGGCATAGAAATCCTTTTCAGGATTCAGGTCGGCATATTTTGCGCCTGTCGCGAAAGCGGCGGGTGTCGGACTGGAGAATTTATGCGCCCGGTTTTCGATGCTTGCCATATGTAATTTGTTGGAAACGGCGTCAGCATAATCCACATAACCAATCGAATACGCATTGGTCTTAATGGCGGTGGATACACCAAAATTCCCTTTGCCGGCAATATGGTTTTTCATGGGCCAGTTGATGGCTTTTTTGGCGCCATAGTGTGAGCGCCAGACGGTATTCATCTTTGACAGGTAATAGGTAAAGCCGAACGTGGTGCCGGATTTGTCTGAGCGATGGATAAATAAAACTTTTTTATGGGGCAGGTTCAGGTCTGGATTGTCGCGTTTGATGGTGTACGCATCCCAGTATTCGATATTACCCAGCAGGATTCCTGAAATAGCACTTTCAGACAGCTTCAGGTTTGAAACGCCGGGTATGTTGTAAGCCAGGGTGATGGCGCCAATTGCAATGGGAAACTGGCTCAGATTTTTCTTTTTTAATACGGCGGGTTTGAGTGGCTTGTCGCTGCCACCAAAATCGACGTGGCGGGCGGAAACTTCCTTGATCCCCGCACCGGAGCCGGTTGGCGAGTAGTTGACTTTATTGCCGGTTTTATCGAAATAAAGCCTGGACCAGGCTTTGTTTGCCGGATACTGGAAGCTGGAGCCGGTACCTTCGATGGTCACCGCCAGGGCTGGTGCTGAAACAGCCGCAATCATCAAGCCGGCCAGGATATGTTTTTTCATGTATTGCTCCTCATGATTTACGCATTGATAGTGCGGGCTACTCTAACCCCGGCATGTTACAAAATGATGAATTCGATCAAAATAGGTCGGAATTCATTTAAGTGATTGTTTTTGTAGGGGTAAGCGTGAGTACTTGAAGAGGATGTTGTCGAAGTCCGGACCTGATGTCCAGGCGGAAGGTGGTGGTCAAGAGAAAAGCCCCCGCCAGTCCGGCGGGGGCTTTTTTTTTACGCAGCGTTCAGCATGTAGCGCAATGCGTCGAATTCGCGGTAACCGACGTGTTGCAGCATCAGGCCTACGCCGCCATCACGTGCATGCACGACATAGGCGGGAAGACGGTGTTCGACAGGCCGGCCGCGCATTTCAGCCGTGAAAGAGATTTCCAGTCTGGCCTGGGGCGGGATGTGTACGCCTTTGAGATCAACATACATGCCTTCCAGGCTGATATTGCGTGTTTTGCCGTTGATGGTTCCAACGGGTGGATAGTGCAGATTGACTTCAAGATCGATGTCGCGTCGTGAACTCCAGCGATGTTCAATGCCCATGTGGCATACCCTCCCTTCCCCTTTTGGGGCCTGTATTGGTAGCGCCAGACTTGTGGCGGTCTGGCGTTGGCGGGGTAATTGAAGCAAATTCAATGCCAAAGAACGTTTTATTCAGGTGAATTGCCTGTCATACCACTGCCATATTTCTCACGTAGGCTGTAACCGTCATGTCCACCTCAGCGATTTCAAGCAACAGTATCCACTTCCGCCTGCGCCTGTTCAGGGACCGCCTGACACGCGGGATGGAAGGTTTCGCGTGCGGCAAAAGTTGCCGGTTTTTCGGCGTGGAGCTGAATTCCGGTATCATCGCGCCGGGTTTCAGCCATGTACAGATCCTGTATGATCTTTATCAAATCAGGTGAGAAGACGGTGGAAAACTACACTACCGTGCATTACAGGTAAGGAATTTATCGATGGAAAATCTCAATATCGGACATCATATCTCACGCCGTTATAACGAGGAGCTGGAAGATATTCGTAACCGGGTACTGGCGATGGGTGGCCTGGTTGAACAGCAGCTGAAAGATGCCATGGAAGCGCTGGAAAAACGCGATGCCAGTCTTGCCGCCCGGGTGGTGGAGCGCGATCATGAAGTCAATTCCATGGAAGTGGCGATAGATGATGAGTGCAACTGCGTACTGGCACGCCGGCAACCGGCTGCCAGCGATCTGCGCCTGGTGGTGGCGGTGATCAAGACCATTACCGATCTGGAACGCATCGGTGATGAAGCAGAACGTATTGCCCGAATGGTTGGCACGCTGGTCGCCGAAGAGCACTCGACGCGGTTGTTCACCCAGATTCGCAACCTTGGGCGTCACGTAAGCAGTATGGTACATGGTGCGCTTGATGCCTTTGCACACCTTGATACGGAAAAGTCAGTGAAAGTCTGGAGTGAGGACCGGCTGGTCGACGAGGAATACGACTCGCTCATGCGCGAATTGATGACCTACATGATGGAAGACCCGCGTTCTATCCCCAGTATCCTGAAAGCCATGTTCGCGGCACGCGCAATGGAACGTATCGGTGACCGCGCGGGGAATATCTGTGAGTACGTGATCTACCTGGTCAAGGGCAAGGATGTTCGGCATACGCGGCTGGATAAGCCGGAGTAGGGGTTGCTGTTTCGTAGCGGGCAAACCGGCGCTTTACACCGTAAGCAAGGTTTCCAATAGCGCCTTCTGCGCATGCAGGCGGTTTTCAGCCTCGTCCCACACCACACTCTGTGGCCCGTCGATGACATCTGCCGTCACTTCCTCGCCACGGTGCGCGGGCAGGCAGTGCATGAACAGGGCGTCCTTGTCCGCCTGCGCCATCAGTTCGGCATTGACCTGGTAACCATTGAATGCCTTTTCACGCTCACGCTGTTCCTCTTCCTGGCCCATGCTGGCCCAGACATCGGTGACCACAAGGTCGGCTTTCCTGGCCGCTTCCATCGGTTCATGGGTCAGCGTAATACGATCCCCGGCAGCCGCCATGATGTCCGCATCCGGCAGGTAGCCTTCGGGCGCCGCAATCTGCAGGTGGAAATCAAACTGGCGCGCCGCATTGATGTACGAATGACACATATTATTGCCGTCACCGATGAAGGCCACGGTGGCGCCACGGATATCGCCCCGGTGCTCAAACCAGGTCTGCATGTCTGCCAGTAGCTGGCAGGGATGATATTCATCGGTCAGCGCATTGATGACAGGTGCACGGGAAAATTCGGCGAAGCGTTTGATTTTCTCGTGTTCAAAGGTGCGGATCATAATCGCATCGACCATGCGCGACATGACGCGCGCGCTGTCTTCAATCGGTTCGCCGCGACCGATCTGGGTGTCCCGGGGCGACAGGAACATGGCGTGCCCGCCCAGTTGCGCCATGCCGGTTTCAAACGATACGCGGGTACGGGTAGACGATTTTTCGAATACCATGGCCAGCACCCTGTTCTTTAACGGCTCGAAGATCCGGCCTTCCTTCTGCCACTGTTTGAGCTCGATGGCGCGTGCAATCAGGCCGCGTAACGCCTCCGGCGAGAAGTCGAGCAGGGTCAGGAAGTGTTTGGTGCTCATGGCGTTTCATCCAGAAAGGTTTCGATCAGTTCACACACCTGGTCGCACAGGGTGTCGGCCTGTTCATCGCTGAGGATCAGCGGCGGCAGCAGGCGTACCACGCTGTCGGCCGTGACATTGATCAGCAGGCCATTGTCGAGTGCGCGTTGTACCAGCCCGGCGCAGGGCCGGTCGAGCTGGATGCCGAGCATCAGGCCCTTGCCACGAATGTCAGTGACGCCTTCACAGGCATCGAAGCGCGCATGAAAACCGTCCATCAGCCGTTGCCCGAGTACGGCAGCGCGTGTGACCAGGTGGTCTTTTTCAAGGGTATCGATGACGGCAAGCGCGGCGCGTGTCGCCAACGGATTGCCGCCGAAGGTGGAACCGTGATTGCCGGGCTGGAATACGTCGGCCGCTGCGCCGTCGGCGAGGCAGGCGCCGATAGGTACACCGTTGCCCAGTGCTTTTGCCAGCGTCATGACATCGGGTTTTATCCCGGCATGTTGATGGGCGAACCAGCGCCCGGTGCGCCCCATCCCGGTCTGTATTTCATCCAGCATCATCAGCCAGCCGTGTTCATCGCACAGCGCCCGAATAGTGGCGAGGTAATCCTCGTCCGGTATTCGTATGCCGCCTTCCCCGGTAATCGGTTCTACCAGGATAGCGACCACGTCCGGGCTGTTGCCGGCGATGGTGCGAAGCGCCTCGACGTCGTTATAGGGCGCGCGCAGGAACCCCGGCACCAGCGGTTCAAAGCCCGCCTGTATCTTGCGGTTGCCGGTAGCGGTCAGGGTGGCCATGGTGCGACCGTGAAAACTGCCCTCGGTGACAATGACCTGTGGGTTTTCGACGCCTTTCCTGTGACCGTACAGGCGTGCCAGTTTCAGCGCGGCCTCGTTGGCCTCGGCGCCGGAGTTGGAGAAGAACACACGCCGCATCTGCGCTTTTTCGCACAGCGTATCGGCGAGCGCCTCCTGGTGATCGATCCGGTACAGGTTGGAGCTGTGCAGCAAACGGCCGGCCTGATCGCAAATGGCTTCGGTGACAGCCGGGTGGGCGTGTCCCAGTGCGCAGACGGCAATGCCGCCGAGCGCGTCCAGGTAGCGTTTCCCTTCCTCGTCGTACAGCCAGACGCCTTCACCGTGGGTGAAACTGACAGGCAACGGCAGGTAGGTGTTCATCAAGTGGTCGGACATGGGTTTCCCAAAACAAAAAGGCAGCCTCACAGAAGCCGCCACCACAAAGCGGAGATTTTATAGATTTCCCCGGGTTTTTCCAATGTTTCCCATAAAAAAACCCGGCCGGTGGCCGGGTTTCGATTCAGTATTGCTGTGCCGTCAGAAAGGCAGGCCGTGACCGTGGCCGGTCATGCACATCAGCATCGGGATGGATAGCAGCGTGTTGGTGCGCGAAGCCATCAGGGCAACTTTCTTGGCGCTGGCGATTTGTTCCGGGGTGGCTTCAACCATGCCAAGGATTTTCTTCTGGTTCGGCCAGATCAGGACCCAGACATTGAACAGCATGATGGTACCCAGCCAGGCGCCAATGCCGATGACCTGCATACCTTCGGCCAGGGTGAAGGCCTTGACGGCGCCGCCCTCGGTCAGGTTCTGTAAAGCGCCGACACCCGTCAGCCAGGTGGCCACGGCGCCCCAGCGGAACCACAGCAGCGCGCGAGGCGCAACATACTTGTTGATGGCGGCAGGGCCGGGGTCCTTGTCTGCCAGTGCCTGGCCTACCGCAGGGACCTGGACGAAATTGAAATAGTACAGCAGGCCGATCCAGACAACGCCGGCCAGCACATGGAACCAGACTTCGAATTCAAGTGCGTTGACCGTGCCGGTACCGATGGCAATCACGATGACAATGGCCAGGATGAAACCGCTGACGATTGTGCCAAGGATGGAATTTAATGGGTTCATTGTTACTGCTCCTCGAAACAATGGGTTTGACTTTGTTCTTTAACGCATCAAAGTAAAGAGAGAATAGCTGACTGATTTAGTCAGGATTGCGAAGCTTACGGCACGCTATGGGCTAATGCAATATACCTGTGACTTCAGGGCATAATAACTCACCATGGACAGTATAGAACTTGGCCTGTTTGCCAGCCGCATCGAGGCGGTGTGCGACGAGATGGGCGCCGTGCTGCAACAGGCGGCTTTCTCGCCGAATATCCGTGATCGGCTCGATTATTCC
>Ga0256829_1001320_pt1 | contig 20684 bp, 27 predicted proteins | sample 131447metaG_FD_185979 | JGI IMG/M metagenome (GOLD analysis project Ga0256829, IMG submission 185979) | Hydrothermal vent microbial communities from Lau Basin, Pacific Ocean - 131-447 | ecosystem: Environmental > Aquatic > Marine > Hydrothermal vents | place: Pacific Ocean: Lau Basin | collected...
TACCTTGGGACTCACGTGGGTTCTGGGATGGAAAAGAAAATGTTAAAACCGGTCATAAATCTGGTGATACTACTCATAGGGATTCTAATCCTGATAAAAACGGCGCTTTGAGACTAATAGTGGGCCCGTGGGGCTTCGAACCCGAACCTGGAAATGTAAACCTTTGTCACCAACTTTTTGGGCACATAGAATAGTGAGGGGCACCCCAGCAGATGAGGCTGAGTAAATTTTCCACCCTTAGTGGTCTTTCCATAGCTAGCGATCCCATGACCCTCTAATCGTGGGCCACTAGTTTAGGTTAGATCCATCAGGGTGAAGCCCTCACTTCGGTCTCCCCTACAGGGCACTCCTCATGTAACACTAGGTGTTTTAACTATATAAACCTTTGCTTTTATCTAAAGCAAAATTATTTTGAAATGCTCCGGAATAATTTCACTCTCGATTGGTAATCATCCATGTTTAACTATGAGAGATAACCCGTCTGGGGTTGTGCAGCGCTTTTACTCATGGGCTGGGTTTTCAGGAGAAAACTACACCGCTTGTTATACGACTTCTGCGGTCGCTGGAGAGCGTGGTGGTTCTATTAGGTATTCTTTTAGCCCTTCCTTCCAGCCGGGCATCCTCAGGCTGAGTCCATGAAGCCCCGCGTTCTCCAGTGCAGAGAACCTCGGTCTCCTTGCCAGCCTGTTGAGCTCGCTCGATTTTATGGGCTTCACTTCAACGTCCCAGCCCAGGATTTCAAATATCGCTCTGGTGAACTCATACCATGAGCAGTAGCCCTCGTTTACCATGTGGTAGACCCCGAACTCCGGCTTCGACTTCAGGAACTCCTTCAGAGTCCTCGCAACGTCCATCGTGTAGGTAGGGCTCATGAACTGGTCGTTCACGATTTTCAGTTCCTTCCCGAGCTTCGCCTTCTCAATGACCCACTCAACGAAGTTCCCGCCCTTTCCGCTTGCTCCCGCCTTTCCGTAAAGGCTTGCAACCCTGATGATGTAGTGCTTCCTAGAATAATTTCTCGTGAGTATCTCTCCCATGTACTTGCTCGTCCCGTAGACGTTTATCGGGTTCGGAACGTCGTCCTCAGCGTATGGTTCCCCCTTCTCGCCGTCAAAGACGTAGTCAGTGCTTATGTAGACGTTGATTGCACCGATTTCCTCGGCAACCCTCGCAACGTTCAGCGCGCCGATGGCGTTGACAGCAGAAGCTTTCTCCGGGTAGAGCTCGGCATCGTCAACCCTCACATAGGCGGCCGTGTTGATGATGACGTCAGGCTTCAGCTCTTTCAGCACATTCAGGGTCTTGGGAACGGCAACGTCAAGGTCTCTGTGAGTCAGCGGGACGACCTCGAAGTATGGGTCTTCCCCAAAGACCTTCACCAGATCGGTTCCAAGCTGGCCGTTGGCCCCTACTATCACAACTCTCATCTGAAACACCTCAGAAGGCCCAGCCCTTCTCAACTGCCCCCTTCAGTGTTGGCCACTTTCCGTCCTTCTCGGAGACTATTGGCTCATCAACCGGCCACTCTATCCCTATGTCGGGATCGTTCCAGATTATCCCCGCCTCATAGTCTGGGGCGTAGACGTTGTCGACCTTGTAGACCACTTCCGCAACGTCGCTCAACACAAGGAAGCCGTGGGCAAAGCCCCTCGGGATGTAAAGCTGGTATTTGTTGTGCTCCGAGAGGATAACACCGACCCACTTGCCGAAGGTCGGCGAGTTCTTCCTCAAGTCAACTGCCACATCGTAGATTATGCCCCTAACGGCCCTAACGATCTTGGCCTGGGCGTAAGGCTCACGCTGGAAGTGCAGTCCCCTTAGAACGCCGTATCTAGACTTTGAATGATTATCCTGGATGAAGTCACCTTTTATTCCGGCTTTCTCAAAGTCAGACTTCTTGTAGGTCTCCATAAAGAAGCCCCTCTCGTCCTCAAAGACTTTTGGCCTGATCAGGAGGACGTCGGGGATTTCAAGGCGTTTGAACTCGAACGGCATAACATCACCTCATTCAACCAGTTCAAGCTGAAGTTCCGGGGCAATATTCTCTATCCATGAGAAGTGTTCGTCCCTTGTAATGACTGTCATGTTCCTTGATATTGCAACGGCCGCTATCACCACATCCACAGCTGGAACTGGAGTGCCGGCCTTTACCAGCTTCTCTGAGAGCTTAACGGCCAGGGCATATTCCTTTGGGGAGGGTATGATAACATTTAAGTCCAAGGATATTGCCCTTGGGTACTCCACGAGGTTCAAGGTCGTCGTGTATCCCTCTCTTGGACTCTTGCCCCTTTTAACGAGGTCGATTAGGATGTTTGTGTCGTAGAGTTTCTTTTTGTCCTCTCCCATTCTAAATCCCTCGTTTTTTTGTGATACCCGTCATAGGCCTCGTTTGGGATTGACTCTATGTCTCCAACCGTTTCCTTGCCAAGAATTTCCCGGAATTCCCCCATAGACATTTCAATTCGTGAGTTCTCGAGTTCCATAATGTACTCCGCTATGGCCCTCCTTGCCACTTCGCTCCACTTGATTTCCGGGTGCTTTTTCATACGCCTGTAAATATCTGGGGGTATCGAGAGGGTCATCGTTGGCATGTTATCACCACGCATAATTATGTGTATACACATATTTAAAGCTTCTCACCATCCCAGCTTCCAGGGTGTTGGATGCAGGACTTTCTCGTTAACAAGGGGCCTCCACCACCATTCGTTTTCGAGGTACCATCTGACCGTCTTCTCCATGCCCTCCTCAAAGCTGTACCTCGGCCTCCACTTCAAGTCCCTCGTTATCTTCCACGGGTCGAGCGAATACCTTAAATCATGGCCCGGCCTGTCCTCGACGAACTCTATCAGAGTCTTATCCTTGCCCATGAGACTGAGGATAGTCCTGACGACCTCGACGTTGGTCCTCTCCTCACCGGCAGAGATGTTGTAGATTTCCCTTGGCTCTCCTTTTAGGAGAACCCGCTCAATTGCCCTCACGTGGTCTTCGACGTAGAGCCAGTCCCTCACGTTCTGACCGGTGCCGTAGATCGGTATCTTCAGCCCCATGCTGGCCCTTATTATTGTCTTGGGGATGAGCTTTTCCGGGAATTGGTAGGGGCCGTAGTTGTTGGTGCACCTCGTTATGGAGGCGTTAAGGTTGTAGGTCCTCGCCCAGCCAAGAACGAGAACGTCACTCGCGGCCTTTGTTGCGGAGTAGGGTGATGAAGGCATCAGAGCGTCTTTCTCCGTAAAAGAACCCTCCAAAATATCTCCGTAAACCTCATCCGTGCTCACGTGAACTAGCCTCACTTCGGGGTTCTCCTTCCTTATCGCTTCGAGGATCGTGTAAGTGCCGATGACATTACTCTCTAGGAAGTGTTCAGGGCTGGAGATGCTCCTGTCCACATGGCTTTCGGCTGCAAAATCCACAACTGCGTCCGCCTTCTTAACCAGCCCTTTAACGAGCTTAAATTCCGTTATGTCGCCCCTGACGAAGGTGTACCTTGAATCATCTTTAATATCCCTAAGATTTGCAATGTTTGAGCCGTAGCCGAGCTTATCGAGGTTTATCACTTCCCAGCCGGGGTGTTTTTCCAGGATGTAGTGGATGAAGTTGCTCCCTATGAACCCCATCCCACCGGTTACCAAAAGCCTCATCATTCCACCTCACAGTATCAGCTTTGAGTTGTCTCCGATGACCAGCTTTCTGCCGAAGGGGTGGCTGGTTCCGTTAATTATCTTCACGCCCCGTCCGATAAGGCTCTCCACGATCCTGCCAGCGTTCCTTATTTCACTCCCCTCGAGGATTATTGAGTCCTCAATCTCGGTGTTTTCAATGACGACATTGTCGCCGATGCTCGTGTAGGGTCCGATGTAGGAGTTTTTGATCCTGCAGTTCTTTCCTATGACCACCGGGCCTTTTATTACGGTGTTCCCGTCTATCTCGGTGTCCTCTCCAATGACGGCTCTGCCGTGAATTCTAGCCTTGGTCATGATCTTTATGTCGGTTCTTATATCATCCAGTATCAGCCTGTTGGCGTCGAGTATGTCCTCCGGTTTTCCGGTGTCCTTCCACCAGCCAGTAACCTTTGTCCAGCCAACCTTGTAGCCGTGATCAATCAGCCACTGTATCGCGTCTGTTATCTCAAGCTCGTTCCTCCATGAGGGTTTTATGTCGGCAACGGCCTCATGGATGACCGGCTTGAAGAAGTATATTCCAACGAGGGCCAGATTGCTCGGTGGGATTTCGGGCTTCTCAACGAGGCGTTTTATGGTCTTCCCGTCTTTGCTCAGCTCTGCAACGCCAAACTGCCTTGGATTGGGAACCTCCTGAAGGAGTATACTGGCATCAAAGTTCCCCTTCTTAAAATACTCCAAGTGTTCGGCTATTCCCTCGCGGAGGATGTTGTCACCGAGATACATGACAAAGTTATCATCGCCGAGGAATTCCCCAGCCACTAGAATTGCATGCGCTAAGCCTTTGGGCTCTCCCTGATAGATGAACTCTATGTCGGCGTCCCATTCCCTGCTCAGGACGGTCTTCTTAACCTGTTCCGAATTTGGACCGACGATGATTCCAACCTCGTGGATTCCGGCGTTTATCACGTCCTCGATTGCATAGAAGAGCACCGGCTTGTTGGCAACCGGGATGAGCTGCTTCTGCTGGGAATAGGTTAACGGGCGGAGTCTAGTACCGTGACCACCGGATAAAATAAGCGCTTTCATCGCTGCCACCTGACTCTCTTAACCTTGGGTTGATATAAAAGAATTTTGCTGACTTCATTCCTTCCTTAAAAGATAGGCTTCCGAGGGAAGGTAGATTTATAATAATTTCCATGGTTCTTTTGGGAAATGACGTTTATACTGAAGACTGTCCGGGAGCCGGGTTTAAGTGAAAGGCGGATTACGGCAGTGCTCTATCTGACCTCCTCCCCGCCGTGAAGGACGAGGCTTTTCAAAAGAAAAAAGGGAGTATACATGAAGGTCATCGAAGAACTGCTGGGAGATATTTACCGGAAAATTTATTAAGTTAGTGACCAAAACAGTCACTATATGATGAAAAATTACTACCTTTCAAGGACTGAGCAGGAGATAATCCGCATCCTTAAGAGTGCAGACATTGTGGCAGTTGAGGAAATAAGGGGACTGTTTCCGAGGTTAAGTGGGAACATGGTCAAAAAAGTGCTCTCAAGCCTTGTGAGAAAGGGTTACCTGTACAGGCTTAAAAGAGGGCTCTATCTTGTGAATGAGGAACCGGGGAAGCCTTTGATAAAAAATCCTTACAAAATGGCACTGACATTGTTCCCGGGTTATATTGCGTTCTCCTCGGCGCTGAGGCTCTATGACCTTATTGAGTATGAACCGTTTACGATATTCGTGGCAACACCAAGGAAATCGGGTGAAAAAGAAATTGGAGGGTACACCATAAAAGTCCTCGCTCTGGGTGAAAAGGCAGTGGGGATGACCATCAAGAACGGGGTCTATACATCCACATTAGCTAAGACTTTCTTTGACTGCTTTTACAAACCAAGCTACTGTGGGGGTTATTCGGAGGTAACGAAGGCACTTTATGAAGCTGAGAAAATAGACTGGAGCGAGTTCTTGAGATACTTTAAACGCTTTGCAAGCAATTCTCTCTGCCAGAGAACGGGCTACGTCCTGGAGCTCGCGAGAAACCTCGACATTGAAGTCCCGGAGGAGGTCATTGAGTACATGAGGAGCATGGTTAAAACATGGACAAAGCTTGTTCCAATGCTTCCCTCACGGGGAAGGGGTGTTAGAGAGTGGAAGCTAATTGACAACCTCGGAAAGGAGAGGATTCTGGGGTGGGCCTATGGATGAGAGGATTCTAAAATACACAGCTGCCAGGACTGGATTGGGCCTGAACTACATTGACAAGGAGGAGAAGATCTCATTACTCTTAAGTCAGCTGTGGAGGATTTTTGGTGAGAAGGCAATTCTAAAAGGAGGAACCGCACTCAACAGGGTGTATTTAGCTAAGGTTGGAGCGGCGAGATTTTCGGGGGATATAGATATCGATTACTTCAACGGCAACGTCGAGACCTCAGCCAAGGAAATAATCGACGGAATGAGGAAAATTAAGGACTTCAATGTGAAGGGGCCAAGGATTCTCCACAGGACTTTCCGCTTTGCCTGCTATTACACCAATACACTTGGAAATAGGGATAGAGTGAAGGTGGAGTTTTACCTCAGCAGAGCGCCGTACGTTGAAGCAAGAATTGAGCTGGTGAAGTCGCCGTTCATTGACAGCTATCCTACGATGTTTAGGGTTTATTCTTTAGAGGACCTTCTTGCAAAGAAAATTGTTGCTTTATACAACCGCATGGAGGGCAAGGACATCTATGATGTTTTTCATGCCCTCAACATGGAGTTTGAAATGGAGAAATTCCTGAAGGCCCTTAACCTTAACACAAAGTTTTACCACATTGAGGAAGATTTCCGGGGAGGGTTAATCAGTAGGTTAGGTCAGGCAAAGAAAAATGCCCGTTATATCGGCAATTCAACAAACCACTTTATCCCCAAGACTCTCCGCCCGAACTGGGAGGAGCTCATTGAAAGCCTGCGCTTCAAGATAGAAGAACTTTTTAAATGACAGCTTTTAAAGCAAAAGAGGGAAGCGAGGCTCATGAGCGAGGCGAGCCAGGCACTGCAGAAGAGTGCTAAGAGGATATGGATTAACAAACCAGAAACTTATTGAGCAGTATACACAACGGAGAGGGGAGGTAAACATCAAAATTTTCATCCGCTCCCATGTGAAGCCCGTCCGATGATAGGAGGGGACGGATGAGCGGGTGCGTCTTGGTTTTTATTTTAACTCTTTTTGCCCCCCGATATTTTAGGCTCATACTTCAATTTCATCAAGAATCCCAGCTATAGCTTTCATCAGAGAATTAAAGAAGCCAAGGAAATCTTCGTCTGGCATAACATTTAGGAGGCGCAGTTCATACTCGTCTAAAACTCTATCGGCGTTTATATCAAATGTAGCCTTGTTTCTTCTAAAATTCTCCAGATACTTCTCATACCACAAAGCTGGAATGACTTTCTTGATAATTGCATCTCCGTAATCGGAAACTCTTAAGCCATGCTTGTACAGAAGGTACAGGTCGTAGAAATCCCTCAGTTTTTGAACTTTTCGGGTCAAAATGGCCCTAACCTTCTCGACTAAAATTTCTCTCAAGTCATAAGCAAGAACCTCAACCTCAGAATAGTCCCCAAGGAAATCATAAAAATACAGCCTATCATTCTCAGACAATGGAACTCCGCTCAAAAGGGTTTTGCCTTGAGCCTCTTCGGCTCGAAGAGAACGTTTTCGACCAGATTAACCTGAACCTTTATTAAACCGCCAGGATAATACAACTTGTACGTTACCATTCTTGAACCGCTTCCAAACTCGATGTAGCGTCTATTCTGCAGTTCGGCATTGAACTCAAGACCGACGTAGCCGGCAATAGATTCAATTAGATTGCCCACCACTTGTGCTTCTTCGACGAGGGCTTTCCTCCCCCTTCTCTTTGAGAGCCCTTTCCACTTCTCCTGATTCTTGAAGGTGAAGTCCAGGTCAACGCTGAAGCGGTAGTAGCCAAAATAGCATTTGACTAGGCAGGTTCCGCCCTTAAAGAGGTAATTCTCTGCGAAGTGTTCATTAGAATAGATCCCCTTTAAAATTGTGTGCAGGACTACGTCCTTCTCAATCAGCTCTGGCTTCTTAATTCTACTCTTCTCAATTATTAGCCGAATGAACTCAGAGTAGTCCTTCATTCTCAAGCACCTTCCTTAGAGACACCGGATAATACGTGAGATATTCTCTGATCTTTTCTTTATTTGCCGCATCCCAGTATTCCATCACAACATTTTCTGCGGTGGGCCTGAGTTTTGGGTTGTACCTTGAAAGGTAGAGAAAATCCAGCAGGGTTTTTTCCACGTCAGAATATTTTATCCTCCCCCTGTCGGTAACGCCGAACTCAGTTAGACCGGGTTTGATTTTGATGAACTCAACGTTCTCCCCATAAATTTTCAAAGTTTTTGAGCGGTAAATCCTGTCATTTAGGATAAATATCCTGGCGAAGTACTCGTGAGTGAGGGCGTTTAATCTGAGGGCCGTGAACAGGCCATAGTACCATTTTACTCCCAGCTTATCCAATCCGAGCCCGATGATTTCCAGCGGTCTTAAAGCCTTTTTAAGCTTAAATTCCTCAACGGTCTTCACGTAATAGAGTCCCCGAAGAACCCTAACTACGTAGCCATACGATATGAGGTGATGGACCAAATAATCAACATCGATCCCAAACCTCTCGCATACCTTTTTCAGTTCTTCCTTCCTGATGACCTTCCCGCCGTACCTAGATAGAAGGAACCTTACTGCGATGTTCATGTCTTCAATTTGTGGAACAACAGTTAAAAAAGTTAACGATTGTTCTACACTTTTTCAAGCTTCCCCCCTCACGGCGAGGGTCAGAAGTTGAAGCTTGTCATGATTAGAGGGAGAACCGCATGAACGATCTGCAGAAGATTGCGGGGGAGTTTACCGTTGCTGGAACGGTAATTTCAACATCTTTCTGGTTCTAAGCAGAGCCCGCTGAAACGCTTATTGGCAAACCCCCCGAACCGGTTCGGGGGGTACCCATGTGGTTCAAGTCATATGTTCTTATCATCAATATCAACAAAAGACTTTTAAATATTTGTTGATATCGTGGATTTGGTGGAGAGGGTGAAACCCCCAACTTCGAGGGAGAAGGTTTACGCCCTGCTTTTTGATCACACCCCAATTTCAGTCCCCGAAATCTCAAGAATCACCGGGATGAACTACAAGTACGTCTTTCAGGTTGTCAGGACTCTAAGAAAGGAAAATTATCTGACGGTGGTGCCGGGCGGAAAGCTGATGATCCTTGACAGGAAGGGGCTGATATTCAGGTGGGCGAAGGATAAGGAGATAATACTGAACTCTCTGAGCCCGGTAACCATGAGGCTTATCCCGGATTACGACCTGAGGGATCTGGTTCTCTTCTCCGGAAACTCAGCCCTCTGGCTGCTCGGCAGGGTAATCAGCCCCGCGGGTGGGATCCTCTATGCAAGTGAAAGAACATTCAAAGAGCTCATGAAGTTCAGGGATCCTGAAGGCTACCCCTTCAAGGTCTACATCTACGATGACTTCTACTTCAAAATCCGGAAGGAGCTCAACGGTTATTACATCCCAGGGTGGGGAGTGATTCTCGCTGATATGCTTGTCCAGGGGACGTACACAAGGCTCTTTGACGATGTCTTTGAAACCGTTGTTTCCACAATCGAAGGTGAGAAGAATGAAGGGGGATTGAGCTCTCGGAGGATATAGCCCTTGAGGTCTGTGATTTGAGGAGCCACAACACTGCCCTCCTCTCCGCCGTGAACGGCGAGGCTTTCGGAAGAAAAAGGTAATCCGATAATTGGAGAATCCCCCAACTCCCCTGGAGGCCTCCGACTGTACCTAAAAAGGAAAGACTTAAATATGGAAGGGGCTTCTATATAGAATGGGGTGTCCATAAATGTTTGAAGTTCGACCAATAACCGATGAGAAAAATCTTTATGGAAGAAGACACAAAGAAGCCCTCAAACAGCTGAAGGAGAATGTTGAGGAGAGAACTTTTACGGCAATTCTCGGCCCAAGGAGGGTCGGCAAGACGAGCATCATCAGAGTTTTTTTGAATAAGTACAAGTACCGGTACATATACTATGATCTTTCTCCTTTTATGGGCAAGCAGGGGATCAGCTACACCGAGCTGACTCCGGCAATAATGAACATTGAGGTAAAAGAACTCTCGTACCATGCCCAGCTCAACTTAGGTCTTGTAAGGCTTGATGTTAAACCCGAAAACGGGGTGCAGTTCCAAAACGCCCTGATCAACCTCTTCAGGGAACTAAATGCCAAATACGATACCCTTCTTGTGATAATAGACGAAGCTCAAGTAATGCCCCGCATCAGGGGTATTAATATGCCCGGCCTTCTCCAGCTGATAAGCAACACAATGGACAACACAACCGTGATAATGACGGGTTCGATGCCGGGTCTGCTTGAGAAGATACTCAGTCCCTCAGCATCGCAACCGATGTTCGCCAGATACGTTGACAGGATTTACATACCACGCTGGACACCGGAGGAAAGCATAGGGTACCTCAAAAAAGGATTACGTGAGGCAAAAGTGCCCTACACGAGGGCTGAACTTGAAGAAGCTGTGGAGGAGCTCTCAAACGTGCCCGGGTTTCTGGCATACTACGGCAGGCAGAGGGTTGGGGGCATGGGCCATGATGAGGCACTCATAGAAGCTTCAAGTTATGCCGTCGGCGTTTGGGAGCAGGATTTGGAGGCATTTCTTAACATCTACAGCACAAAAGCCTATGTAACTACACTCTGGGTGCTGGCTCAGTCAAAATTTGGTCTCACGCGGAAGGAGATTGCTGGAGAGGTGCTCCGCAGGGAGGAAGTTAGCGACAGGAGCCTCACTCGCATATTGAAGAATCTCGTTCTCTCGGGGATGATCGAGCACAGCAAAAAGCGCGGAAAGTACCGCATTGCTGAGAATCCTCTTGCAAAGGCAGTCCAGAATATAGCCCATAAATATGGCATTCATTGATCTGGAGATACAGAATATGTCATCCAAAGGATGCAAAGAGATGAAACCACGAGTGAAACAAACCAAGCACTGCAGAAGATTGCGAGGGGAACGGGGATTGTCTTTGCAGGGACGGTTGTTTCGATGCAAAGCATCTCAGATGTTACAGTCACCTCCCACTGTGAACATCGCCTCCAGATAAGGGGAATACCAAAGATTTGGTGGAAGAGCTGCTTTATAACCCTCAGAGACTCAGAGGCGTGATCCAGCAAGCGCCCAAGGGAAGATTTAAGCTGTATTACCCTTTCTTCCGAAAGCCTCGCCGTTCACGGCGGAGAGGAGGTCAGCTCAGCACATACATGCTGTGTGAATTTATCGAAATCTTTTTATACTTGTTGAGTATAATACTTGTGGGGTATAATTATGAGGTTCTATGACAGAGAAAAGGAAATCTGGCTATTGGAAAAGGGAAGAAGAATCGTCATAATTGGCAGAAGGAGGGTCGGGAAGACAAGGCTTGTAGAGGAAGCCTTGAACCCGATAACCCTTTTTATTCCGGCGGAAAAGAATGAGGCCTTGATATGCAGGGATTGGTTGGAGGAGATTAGAGAAAGAAGGTACATCCCAACACTGAACTCGATGAGGGAGATAGTGGAGTTTCTGATGAGGGAAAACGAAGTTATCTTTATAGACGAGCTCCAAAATGTGCTAAAAGTGAATTCATCCTTCATCTACGATCTCCAGAGGCTCCTGGATAAATACAGGGATTCAAAAGTCATCGTTACGGGCTCGTTAATAAGCATGTCCAAAAAGCTCGTGGAGGACTATAAAAGCCCCCTCTATGGAAGATTCGACTACGTTATAAAGCTCAAAGAGCTGGATTTCAGGACAACCGCTGAAATAACGAGGGACCTGGGATACAGCTTCGAAGACGCGATAACCCTGTGGTCGGTTTTTGGGGGCCTGCCGAAGTATTATGAAACCCTTGAGCGCTTTGGGGTTCCGGTTCTGGAGTTTATAGAGACCATGTTCTTTGAGGAGCCGTATCCAATGTTCAGCGAGGTCATTATGATGCTCAAAGAGGAGCTCGGGAAGGAGTACAAGACCTACTTCAGCATTCTTCAGGCAATAAGCGAGGGCAAGAATACACTCGGTGAAATCTCTTCATACCTGTCAACAAAAAGCACCAGCCTCACCAAATACCTCTCGGCCCTTGAGAGGGAATACGAGCTGGTGGTCAAGAGGAAGGACGTCTTCGATAGGGGAAAGAACAGGTATTACATCGGCCAAAACCTGATAGATTTTTGGTTCCGTTTCATATGGAGGAACTACGCCAAGCTTGATAGGGGGGAGCTGAGGTTTGATAAGAACGAGTTTAACTCGTACATTGGCAGAAAATTTGAGGTTCTGGTCGAAAGCCTCGCTCAAAACTTTGTCCCGTTTAATGTGATAAAGACCGGGAAGCTCTGGGGCAAGTTTAAAGGGAAAGAAAAAGGAAAAGATTCGTTTGAAATCGACGCTGTGGCTTTGGGGAAGGAGGACATCGCTTTCTTCGAGGTTAAGTGGGAAGATCTAAGCTTTGGAGAGGCCAGAAAGGAACTGGAAAAGCTTGATGAAAAAGCAAGCGCAGTGGAAGACGGGAGGAAAAGGCACCTGGTTTTAGTGGCGAAGTCGATCAAGGGGAAAGAGAAATTGGACGCCCTGGTTTACGACCTGGGCGATATTGAGGCCAGAGTTTTTGAATGAGGGAGTTGTTATCTGACCTCCTCCCCCACCTGAATGGACGAAGCAAGCCAGGTACTGCAGAAGATTGCGAGAGGAACGGGGATTGTCTTTGCAGGGACGGTTGTTTCGATGCAAAGCATCTCAGATGTTACCCTTTCTTCTGAAAGCCTCGCCGTTCACGGCGGGGATGCAATAAACCACCCAACGACCCTTAAACCGCCGAAAACCATTTTAAACTTTGGAGTGTAGTAAGGCCTCGGAGAGGCCACTCAAAAGACAACCCCGTGAGGGGGTTTTCGTTAAAGCCTATCCGCTCGGATAGGCAACGTCGTAAGGCGTCCACGCCGTCTTGTGGGGCCGTGAAAACTCTGAGTGGTGGCCTTTGGAACGATAACCCCGAGCCGGCTCTGGCCGGTAGGGCTTTCCTCACCCCTTAAGGGGCGAGGCTTGAATTTTTAGTCAATTGAAAAAATTCGTTTAATGCTCTCTTTTACTTCCTCGGTTTTCTCAGGTTTGAGTAGACCAATTCTTCTCCTGATCAGGCGTTTATCAACGGTGAAGAGGATATAAGGCTTTATTATGCTTTGATACATTGGTAGAGTTCCCTCATACCGAATAACGTCCGAGTCAGAAAGAGGGATGTTATACTCCCTAAATCCACTAGAGAGGTTTGACGTTATCTGAACAACCATCACACTATTACCCATCTTGTTGAGAGCATCGTTGGAGATTATAAGAGCCGGCCGAAGCTTCCCCCGAACTAGGTCTACAAAAGGGAACTCCACCATAATGATCTCCCACTGTTTGAGGCCTCCGTGAGGCTTAAGTTTCATTTGGCTCATATTCAATACCTCCATAGTCATTCCAATGTGCATCGGCCTCACTGTTCCAGTCTTTGGCAAGAATCGGCTCGATGGCCCTAAGCATGAGCTCAGCATATTCGTCTTCACCAGTCTTGGAATACTTTCTCTTCAGCAGGAACTCTCGAAGAGCTTCTTTGATGATCTCACTCCTGTTAGAGTATATTCCAGCTTCAATCAGCCTGTTCATTTCCCTTTCGAGGGCTGGGGGGATTCTCGCAGAAATCTTAATTCCTGTCGCCATTCGTATCACCCAAAACCTTATTTGTCGGACAATTTAAAAGTTTTTGGGAGGAGGGAGTAGCCGTAACGGGGGTTACTTTTTTCTCCCGAAAGTCTCGCCCTTCAGGGCGGGGAGAAGGTCATCCGTTGTATTAGTTAAGATCAAAACAACGGGGTGAACCTTATGAGCGAGGCAAGCCAGGCGCTGCAGAAGATCGCAGGGGGGACGGGGGATTAACAAACCAGAAATTTATTGGGCAGTATATACTGATCAACATCAAAATTTTCGCCCGCTCCCATGTGAAGCCCGTCCGATGATAAGAGGGGGCGGATGAACGGGTGTGTCCCGACTTCTTTCTAATGTTTTAACCCTCTCCTCCTGAGATTAACGTAATTGTCGGCTATCGTTATGAGAATCTTCCTCTGAAGATAGTACTCTAACTCTCTCTCAGCTTCTGCCTGCTTTGTGATGTCTTTTTCTTTTCGTGCTTTCCATAGCCTCTGTTTTAGCTCTTCTATGGCGGAAGCGATGTCCCCCTCCTTCACGATTGAAATTTGCATGTCCCTAAATTTATCCGCAACGGCCCTCCAGAGCTTGTCATCAGCTAGAATCTCCAGTCCAAATTGAGCTCAACATCCTCCCAGAAATAGTGGTCGATTTTGGGATGATACCTGAGTTCAAGATAGTACTTTCTCACGGCCTTTTCCAATTTCGGCTTAAATTCCTCTTTTAAATACCGATTCCTGTTCCTTTTAACCTCTCTAAAGTGCCGTATTCTCCTGAAATCTTTTGTAAGTCTCGGCAGATCTTCGTAATTAACGACCACAATTGCCGCGGCGTTATTGCTTTCGTCAATGGCTATTACAACCGGCATGTATTGCCCCAAGTTCCATCCGGGGGTTAGATTTATAATAATTTTCGTGCATTCTTTTGAGAAAGGATATTTATACTGAAGATTACCTGAGAAAGCTGGGTTTAAATGAAAGGCAGATTAAGGCAGTGCTCTACGTGAAGGAGAAGGGAAGAATTGGGAATAAGGAGTATCAGGGGTTGTTTGGAGTATCAAAACCGACGGCCTCCCGGGAACTGGACAGTCTTGTCAGGAAAGGGATTTTAGAAAGAGTCGGGGTTACGGGAAGGGGTACTTACTATGTGCTAAAAGGCTCAAAGGTATCATAAAGGGCTCATAAAGGTATCATGAATTGGAAAGGTGAACCCTATGAGCAAAACAGGCAGAAATGGAGCACTAGAGAGATACTAGGGAAGGATCATAATCCGAAAGATTTAATAAAGGGAATCTCAAAAACATGCACCAAAGTTATCAAAACTGTTAACCATGGTGGATAATTATGAGAATCAAACTGCTTAACAAACTCGCAAGAAAGAGGGTCTTCACAATAGGGGAGGCGGTCAGGATAACGGGCCTCGACAGAAACACCCTGAAAGTTCTCCTCAGCAGACTTGAGAAAAGGGGCTGGGTTGAAAGAATTGAAAAAGGAAAATACATCATCATCCCGTTGGGAGCAGAAAAAGGAGAATACACGCTTCACGAGTTCATAATAGGTTCACTTCTTGTAAAACCCTCGGCCATAGCTTACTGGTCAGCCCTCAATTATCACGGTTTTACCGAGCAGATCCCCAGCACTGTATTCGTCCAGACGACGGCAAGAAAGAAAAAACAAGACCTCAGAATTTTTGGGGTTAGGTATAAAATTATCAGGATAAAGCCCGAAAAATACTTTGGTGTTGAAAAAATCTGGATTGAGGAGTTTCAAGTTCCCATAACCGACAGAGAAAAAACCGTGATCGACTGCCTGGACAAGCCGAGATATTGCGGAGGGATAATTGAGGTTGCCAAAGCCTTCAGGGAGGAACTTGAGGGGGAAAAGCTCAGAGAGTATGCGTTGAGAATGAATAACTCTGCCGTTATAAGAAGACTCGGCTATCTCTGTGATTATTTTGGAGTAAATATTGACTTACCAAAGCCGAAAACGAGGAATTACATCCTCTTTGACCCAACAATGCCCAGGGAGGGGAATGTTGAGGGCAAATGGAAGATCATAGCCAACGTTGAACTGGAGGGCTTGGAATGATTCCCATACTTGAGATTAAGACAATTGCCAGAAATAAGGGGGTTCCTGAGAGTACTGTAGAGAGGGATTACGCCCAGAACTGGCTTTTGTTTGGACTTTCAAGGACATCCCTTAAAATGGCGTTAAAGGGGGGAACAGGGATAAGAAAAGTATACATCGGAAATTACAGGTTTTCTGATGACCTGGATTTTACACTCTTGGGGGAATATGATGAAAAAACGCTACAGGGAGAACTGGTGAAGGGTATTAAGATTGCCAGAAGGGAAAGCGGTATCGGTTTTGAAGAAAATATTGCTTTCAAGGAGACTTTAAACGGCTATGAGGCCGGAGTCTATTTTAGAATAATAAGGGCATCGGGACCACCCTTAAAAATCAAAATTGATCTGACCAAAAAGGAGAACGAACCAATCCTGCTCCCGCTGGAAAAAAGGAAAGTTATTCATTCTTATTCTGATGAATGCAATGCCAGGGTCCTAGTGTATTCCCTTGAGGAGATCTTTGCCGAGAAAGTTCGCTCACTCTTCCAGAGAACGAGACCGAGGGATTTATATGACATCTGGCGTTTGAAGGATATTACCCGGTGGAGGGACATTAATGGCATAATATCTGAGAAGTTTAAGGTTAAAGATGTTCAACCAGAAATTGAAGAATTTAAAAGACGTGAGGCTCACTATGAAAGGGCCTGGGAGATGAGCTTGGCACATCAGATAAACCCACTTCCAGAATTTGAGAGGGTCTGGGATGATACTCTGGAATTTCTGGAGGGACTCAAGGGGAGTGTTGAGCTGTGAGGATTAAAGCCCTCAAAGCCATCACAAAGCCGTCATAGTCGAAGGTGAAATCCCATGAGCAAGGCAAGCCAGGCACTGCAGAAGATTGCCAGAGGGATGGGAATTAACAAACCAGAAATTTATTGGGCAGTATATACAACGGAGAAGGTAGATTTATAATAAATTTTAGTGAGGTTTTTCACGGAATGAGACAGTCTTAAATCGAATACAATGACTCTAACTTTAGCTACGTTTGGTTTTATGTGAACGCCTCTGTCTGGAGAATGGTTTACACAGTTATCTTTGCTTTAACGGGAGAAAAATCTACACTCCATGGGTAGAAGATAGTGAAACATTCGGGAGATTCTGGTTTGATAGTCGCTGGCAATTTACACTCTTATACACTCTTTAACAAAAGATTTTTCTCTGGTTTTCAACAACCCTAGTCCTTCATGGTTCTCCCAATGTCTCCCTTAGACTCATCCTGTACTTTTTAGCGAGGTCCCTCGTCGAGAGGCCCCTCCGGTAATCCTCCCTTACCCTCTCCACCAACTCCACTCCAACCACCCCCTTGATACCCTGATACCATTTTTTCACTTTTACACTTCTACACACTTACACTTTTTCCACACTTTTACACCCTGATCACACGTGAGAAACTCACGTGTATTATTCACATGTATATAGTAGAAGTGAATTTTGAAGTAGAAATAGTAGAAACAGTAGAAACCTCACAGCGCTCGTGCGCTACATCATATAATGATATGAGCCCACCTCACCCCCCACTTTTACAAAAAAACCCGCAATAACTGAATAATTATGTACTACAAACATGCAAAAAATAGTAACAACAAAAAACCCGCAAAAACAGGACATTTATGCACTGTAAAAGTGTAAGAAATTGATAAACCCTCCAACCCAACCTAGGATTTACACTATCTCTTATGCTTTTTGCGTATATTTACCTGCACTTTTAGCATTACATATTTGCATCAATTATCATTCTCCCACTTTTCATCTCCCTCACTAACTAATTTTTTCCAAAAGCATCACCCTTCAGGAGAAGGATGCGGTAGAACGTTTAAGATAGTCCACCTTTGCCATGAGGGTGAGGTGGAGCCCATGAGCGAGCGGCAGAAGATTGCGAGGGGGACGGGGGTTGTCTTTGCCGGATCCGTTTTGGCGTATCCTGTGTATCCCAAAGTTTATAAAGTATAGCATACAAAGGATACAATATGAGAGCCCCAATATTGAAGGAGAAAATATTAAGGGAGTTAGCACTTAAAGGGGAGGTTTCTGTTAAAGAGCTTTTAGCCAGGTTTAATGTTAACAGGCCTTACCTTTACAGAATTCTCAGGTCACTGGAAAGTGACGGTACAATAATTTTAGAGACGGGGAGGATACGGGTCCTTGACAAAAAATCCCTCCTCTATGCATGGGGGATGGAAAAGAGGAAGATATTCCAGGTTGTTAAGGGGATTACTTATAAAGTAAGGCCCAAAAAAGTTAGGGATTTTGTGGTGTTCTCCGGAACTTCAGCGCTGTGGGTTCTGGGAAAGGTTTTGGAGCCGAGCTTCGGGACGGCTTACATCAAAAAAGAAGATTTCGACAGGTTAAAGCGGATTGGGATCAAAAGGGAGGGGTACCCAATCAGGTTTTATTCTTACGATGAGGATATCTTTAACTATGCGAGGAACGTTGGGGGGTACAGGATGGCAATAATCGAGCAGGTCATTGCGGATGCCCTGGGAGAAGGGATATACACGAGAGTCATCGAAGAACTGCTGGAGGAGATCGAATGGAAGAGGTAGCCCTGAGGAGCTGGAGTAATCCGATAATTAAGGAATCCTATGAGTGGATGCTGAAAACTGGCAGGGAGCTGAAGAAAGAGCTTGTGCTAGTTGGGGGATGGGCAACTTACCTTCAAGCTCAGAAATTGGGGAGCAGGACTCTCCCTTCTCTGGACATCGATTTTGTTGCCTTGAAAGAAAATTTTAGGGCCATTGAAAGACACCTGCTGGCCAATAACTTTATGGCGGTTAGTTTCAGGTACGTTAAATATTACCACGAAACCCTGGACGGAAGATTAAGGGAAATAGGCCTGGAAGAGTCCAAAAGGATACCTTCATATGAACTCAGAGAACTGTTTCTGGACATCCTATGGGACGAAAAAATAAGTTCAATAAGTTTTGCGCATCCTTACGCCGGGGTGATTTTTGAGAGGGAGCTTTATGAGGAAATTGAAGGGGTCAACGTTGCCCTTCCCGAGGTTATCCTGCCAATGAAATTTTTAATAGAGAATAACAAGTACCGGGGAGAGAAGCAGCTGAAGGATTTGGTGGACATTTATGTACTGACCCTTAGTCCCGAAGAGCTGGACTTTGATGTATTTAAACAGCTGTACTCCAAGGAAAAATTCAGCCTTGATTGGGTGATCCAGTATTTTAAAGAAAATGAAGGGTTTTTAGCCTCAGTCACACGTGGGATAGGGATAACCTTTGATAGAGAAGAATTTCTGTTAACCATCAACGACTTGAAGGAAAGTCTAGAAAGGTGAACCCCATGAGCTAGGCGAGCAGGCTCCGCAAAAGTCTAAAAAACCAAAAGTGTTATATATAATACTTTCTAATTTTTGGACATGGATGCTCTGTCAAAAATGGAAGTTAGAGTACTTTTGAAGCTTAAAGGGGAGGAAGCCATAAGTGAGTTAGCCAGTGGATTGGGTTTATCCATTTATCGAACCTCTGTTCTTGTTGCATCCATCAAGAGAAAAGGTCTGGCAAAGACAGAAAAAAGAGGGAGGTATAAAATAGTGTCGTTAAGTGAGGCAAAGCCTGCAGAGATTCTTAAAAGACTGGCATCCAAGTTTGGTCACATGCCTCTCGATGAGATCCTGAGCGGAAGGAATCTCGCACTTCTCGCGGTTCTTATAGATATTCCTCTGAGTGCCCATGAGCTCTGCATAAAGAGCAACCTCTCAAGGAGCACTTTCTACCATGTGATTAACAGGCTCTCCAATTACGGCTTCATTGGAGAGAAAGACGGAAAGTATTTCCTAATTGAGAGGTACAGATTGTTTCATGAGTTTGCTAAAGAATTCTATGAGCTGCAGAACTCCATTAGAGCCAGGGAATTTTCTAGAGATTCCGCCCTAGTATGGAGCGGAGTCGGGGAGTTCATTCTGTTAACGAGGGAGTACAAGGGGAAAGACTCCGGGAACTTCCACCTAACTGGACTTGGAAGGTTCAGAGATTTTGGGGTGGACCTCATCGGGACCGGGCAGTATCACTATTATTATTCTGAAAAGATGGGGGAGGAGCTTTCTCTGGAAGAGATTATTGTGCATGCACTGCTCATTGATTTCGGCCCGAGAACGATTCTGTATTCAACTGCCCTCCTGCTGGAGTATAAGGATATGATAGACCAGAAGAAGCTTTTTGAGTTCGGTAGAAAATACGATGTCAGTGTGAAAGAGCTACTAAACTATCTTGAAGGCAGAGAGGTTAAAAAATATCCTTATCCCTCCATGGAGGAGGTGAAAGAAATCTTCAAAATGTACTTTGGTGAAGGGAAGTGAGTGCGGTAACCAGGGGGAAGATAATATCCCAATTTCACCTGCTGGAGGAGAAGGCGAGACTGCTTAACATTGAGGCCCTGCATGTCTACCTGATCGGTGGCGGGAATTTGGCTCTCAGAGGGCTCAAGAGTGCGACGAAGGACGTTGACATCGTGGTGTTGAACAGGGGGCAGTTTTCTCTTCTGCAGAACCTTCTGGAAACTCCACTACCAAAACTGCCCGTTTATGTGAGGCAACATAGATCGCAATGGGACCATAACCTGGGTATGAGTGCGGGGTATACGCATCCTCTATATGGGTTCCATCTCGATGTTTTTGTGAAGAGAGTCCTCAACAAGCTGTATCTGTCGGAGGGGATGGTTTCAAGGGCTGAAGCTCCAGAGGAGTTCGGCTCCCATGAGTGGTTTAAGGTCCTGCTGGTTTCAAAGGAAGACATCTTCCTGTTTAAGAGCGTGACCTCGCTGGAAAGGGTGAGGGACCTCGAGGATCTGATTGCACTTGTTGAAACCGGGCTGGATTATGAGACAATCATCAATGAGCTTGAGGCCCAGCTTTCCAAGGATGAATCCCTCAGGAGCCTAGTTCCGAGGATAGTACATCGTGTTGATCTTTTAACGAAACAAATCGGGACTGTAAAAGGACTCATCCACCTCAGCGAATATTTGAAAGAAATAAGCGGGTGAACCCCATGAGCGAGGCGAGCCAGGCACTGCAGAAGATCGCGAGGGGACGGGGATTGTCTTTGCCGGGATGGTTGTTTCGATGTTCTTCGGGTTTTTGAGCAGGGCGGTGATAGCGAGGTACTTTTCAACCGGGGAGTATGGAGTGTTTAATTTAGCGCTGACGGTACT
>Ga0256829_1001322_pt1 | contig 20668 bp, 19 predicted proteins | sample 131447metaG_FD_185979 | JGI IMG/M metagenome (GOLD analysis project Ga0256829, IMG submission 185979) | Hydrothermal vent microbial communities from Lau Basin, Pacific Ocean - 131-447 | ecosystem: Environmental > Aquatic > Marine > Hydrothermal vents | place: Pacific Ocean: Lau Basin | collected...
CCACAGCCAATACTTTGCATTGGCTTAATTGTTCACATGCTTGGTTTAATTGTTCGGGGGTATCAACATATATAGAAGAATTGGACATGAGCCAAAGCTAGAAGCTGCTTAGGCATTGGGCAATGAATTTGATGTTTGATTGAATTCGCATGGCTTACGGCTTTTCTATAATCAGAGAATGTTCATATTTGAGATTAATATACATAAAAAAAGGAGCTGCATTTCTGCAACTCCTTGATTAAATAGCCAAAATATGGCGTCCCCAAGGGGATGTGTTCTTAGTACCAGTCAGGCGTTGGTAATACTTGCTTTTTTTTAATGTCCGGACATGTGTCTCATAAAAAATGCACATTTATTTTTGGTCATTTGTCCAGACAAATGACTATGAACACCAAGGCGGACAGCTTTATAGGGTAATATGAAACATGAATGGCAGTGCTATGAGAGTATTTTCCAATCCATAAATGAGCCTAGAAATATGGCTACGAGTATTTGTGGTCATGCAACCTGAGTCGCCTGTCCGAAGATTGTATCGAATAGCTTGGTGTGAGCCTTTTTTAACTGTGCCCATGCGTCAAGATCGGATTGCTTTGCGGCGGTAGCATCGAGTGCTTTGAAGGTAATATCCGGTCTGAGGTATTGCTCGGCACCTGGCAGTGACTTGAGCTTTTCATAAGGTGCCATCATGTCCCTTTGGCGATATCGTTTTCTTTGGTTTCCCTTGGCATCAGTTTCGACGGTTGGGAAATGGCTGTACTGGTGATGTGACATATATTTGGACTGGAAATAAATGGTCATACCTTGCTGTGGTAATGGATTTGTTTGCGCGTAAGCCTGTGGGTTGGCATTGTCATCATTGCCAGGTTCTAGGCTAACAGGAAAAGCCCTAAGTATGGCCTTTGAATCACGAGGAAGACCAAAAGGTATTATGTTTCATTCCGATCAGGGTTGCCATTATACCAGCCTAGCATATCGCCAATTATTATGGAGATACCAAATCAAACAAAGCATGAGCAGGCGGGGTAACTGTTGGGATAATGCGCCGATGGAACGCTTCTTCAGAAGCCTTAAAACTGAATGGGTTCCAGAAGCAGGCTTCTAGCCATTGAACACGCCAAACAAGCAATTTGGAGCTATATCATTGAGGGTGGAAAGATGATTCGCAGTATTGGCATGGAGAGAGCAAAGCTTCACCTGTATTGCAAAACAGCAGTCTACAATATGCGACGTTTATGCTTCCTTAAAAGCTCGGGAGTTGCACCTTTACGCAGTCGAGTTGCGTCTTGAAAACGCTAAATAGGCGGCAAAAGCCTCAAAATAACCTGCTTAACCAGCAGGTTGCTGGAAAGTGCGGTTCAATTTTATGACTGACGTGTCTCAAAAGGTGTTTTTCGAGGTTCCCTTGAGTATTACAACAACGTCAGGCCACATGCGCACAATCTCGTCTTGACACCAAACAAAAAAAGAGAAACCATTCTGGAATGGCTCTTACAACGTGGCCAATTTGACTTAGCCACTACACTATTGATAGCAAAAAATAACGAGAGTTTTTTTATGAAAAAAGTTATGATTTTAACTACGGCATTGGCTGTGGTGGCTACTACTGCTTATGCAGGTGTCAGTCGTATTGTTAGTAATGGCAATATTAGTGGTGTGCCGTCATATCAAGTGACCTGCTCATCAGGCTCTACGCATATCATCTATCACAAGAATGGTAGCTGGTATACTGGCGGAAGCGGTCATATGGGTGGTAAATACGATTCATGGTCAGTAAATGAAGTGGCAAATTATCTTTGTAACTAATCTGCAAAACTTAAACGAGCTATAAATTAAAACAACTGCCTTCCCTTGAGCCAGTACACTTACTGGCCTAGGGTTTGGTTTGTAAACAGGAACCAGATTTCCGCTATAGGTGAGCATGAGAAAAAGAAACAGAGAAATAAATATTTTTAGTATGTCTGCGTTGGATCTTTTTGCATCTGCGATGGGCGCATTTGCCTTGATAGCTGTTGTCCTTTTTCCCTATTATCTGAACAACTCAGATGTTGTGCAGGCGATGAACAAGATTAAAGATCAGCTTAAGCAATGTGAGGCTGAAAACCAGTCGCAGAAAAGTGAAATTGGGCGATTGCAACAGCAAGCTCAACAGCAGGCAGCCTCGCTTGCCCAGTGCAAGGAAAAACTTAAAAAGACATTTTTGGCAGTGGTTATCAAATGGCCCACAAAGAAGCATGATGTGGACTTATATATCGCTGACCCGTCGGGTGCAGTGTTTTCCTATAAGCATAAAACTATCTCTGGTCGGCTTGGCGAATTGAGTGCAGATACACAAAGTGGCCCAGGTATAGAGATCTGGGAGATAAATAATCCGCCCTCTGGCAAGTATTTGGTTTCTTATGAGTTGTATAATAGACACGGGAATAATAGTGATGCCATTGTCTATGGTGGTGTGTATCATAGGGGTGGACACGATAAATTAAAAACCATTAGGTTGTCCCGAAAGGGCGAGAAAATACTAATCGCTACCATCACGGTATCAGATGATGGCAATGTCACTATCAGGAATTGATTATGAATGAAGAACACTTGAATGCACTACCCCTCGGCGCAATGCTGCATGAATATAAAATTGTAGGCATTCTGGGCAGTGGCGGATTTGGTATTACCTATCTTGCCAGTGATACCAAGCTCAATATGGATGTGGCAATCAAGGAATACCTTCCCAACGACTTGGCCGTGCGGCGTGGCGACACAGTGCTACCCAAATCAACAAGCGACAACTCGGATTACACTTGGGGCCTTGATCGGTTCCTGGATGAAGCAAAGACGCTGGCTCGCTTTAATCACACGAATGTTGTGCAAGTGCTTCGGTATTTTGAGGCGAATAGCACAGGCTATATGGTGATGCGCTATGAAGATGGCTTGCCACTGGATGAGGTTTTAAAAGAGAACCATCTAACGGAAGAGGAACTGACGAATAATATTTTATTGCCGCTGCTTGATGGCTTAAAGCAAGTGCATGCTGCAGGTTTCCTACATCGAGATATTAAGCCTGGCAATATCTACATGCGCCGCTCAGATGAATCGCCAGTCCTGCTGGATTTTGGAGCGGCACGGAATGCTTTGGGCAGTAAAAGCAAGAGTCTGACCAGTATTGTTACACCGGGTTATGCCCCTTTTGAACAATACCATAGTGATGGTAATCAAGGTCCTTGGTCTGATATCTATGCTTTAGGTGCAGTTGCCTATCGCATCGTAACAGGCAATCGCCCCGTAGAGTCACCGAGTCGTCTCAGAACGGATAAAATGGTTCCGGCCGTTGAAGCTGCAAAAGGGAAATACAGTGAACATCTTCTCAAAGCCATTGATCACGCATTGGCCATTGATGAAGATGATCGACCGCAGAGTTGTGATGCATGGAGGCGGGAGTTAACAACACATCAGATCGCCGAACCGTTGAAACCAAAGAAGCTGAGTGCAACAAATAATAGCGTTGGTGGCAAACCAAACAGCTTATCAGATGAACGGATGGCTAATGTAAAGCCAACAAAAAAGAAAAACCATTTGGCAATGGTGGTTGGTGCCGTTCTTCTTTTGATCGCTGGCGCAATTATGGTTCCACAGCTCTCTAATAAGCCACCAAAGGAAATAAAGCAGGTTGCTGTAGATTTTCAGCTTGATAATAAAGTGAAGCGGTTGAGTTATGCCATAGGTGTTGATATCGGGAAAGGTCTGAAAGGCAACAAAATAGATGTAAATTTTGATGCGTTTTCAAAAGCAATTGCTGCAGTTTTGAATGGATCAGATACTACCATGTCTAAGAAAGATGCTGCAAAGGTAATACAGGCCCATTTAAATAAAAAATCACAAAAGATATCTGGTGCTGGAAAGTTCCAACTAGATTATGATGAATTGAAGAAACTTAGTTATGCCATGGGTATGGATACAGGTTCATCTCTTAAATCATTATCCACCCCCTTAGATAGTGAGGCATTATTCAAAGCCATCGGAGATATACTTTCGGGTGGTGACACTATGATGACAGATGCAGAAGCAGGAATGGTGAAGCAAACTTTTTTTAGTAAGCAGGCAGAAGAAAAAGCAAAAAAGACTAAATCCTTAGCCGTCACGAACAAAGCAAGAGGTGAAAAATTTCTTCTTGAGAATGCTAAGAAATCAGGCGTTCATGTAACCAAGTCTGGGTTGCAATATGAAGTGCTTAGGAAAGGTACTGGAGAAAAACCCATGGCATCAAGCAAAGTGAGAGTTCATTATCGCGGAACGCTAATTGATGGGACTGAATTCGATTCGTCTTACAAACGAGGTCAACCAATTACATTTCAGCTCGATCGTGTCATCAAAGGTTGGACCGAAGGCGTTCAGTTAATGAAAGTCGGAGCCAAATATAAGTTTTATATACCTCCTAAATTGGCGTATGGAAAAAAAGGTGCGGGTAACAAAATTGGCCCAAATAGCGTGATTGTTTTTGAAGTTGAGCTTTTGGGGATTGAATAGGCGCTTTGTCACAGGTGGAATGAAGTTTTGAGGGGTAGTTTACAGTGACTGGTAAAAAGCAATGGTAAGTGGCGTAGTACATCGTAATGCGTTGCCGATGGGTTCGCGGATCAATGAATATGTGATTGAGGGTATTCTGGGAGAGCCCGGAGGGTTTGGTATTGCTTATTTGGCACGGGATGTGAATCTCGATCAGCAGGTGGCTATCAAGGAATACCTGCCCAATGATCTGGCTATGCGTGAAGGCACCACCGTGTATCCGAAATCAGCGCATGATGAAGAGGATTACCAGTGGGGTCTTGAACGCTTTCTGGATGAAGCGAAGACACTGGCGAAGTTCCCGCATCCCAACATTGTGCAGGTGCTTCGATACTTCGAAGCCAATAGCACTGGTTATATGGTAATGCGCTATGAAGATGGCTTACCGTTAAATGAGATTCTTAAAAAGGGTAATAGCTTAACCGAAGAAGAGCTCACTCAGAATATATTATTTCCATTGCTGGATGGCTTAAAGAAAGTGCATGCCGGTGGATTCCTTCACCGTGATATTAAGCCCGGCAATATCTACATGCGCCGTTCAGATGAGACTCCTGTACTGCTGGATTTTGGAGCTGCACGGAATGCTTTAGGCAGCAAAAGCAAAAGCCTGACGAGTATTGTTACACCGGGTTATGCGCCATTTGAACAATACTATGGTGATGGTAACCAGGGTCCTTGGTCTGATATTTATGCCTTGGGAGCTGTCGCATATCGTATTGTAACAGGGGAACAGCCAGCTGAAGCTCCTAAGCGCATGAAAAATGATCCATTGATCCCCGCCGTTGAGGTAGCCAAAGGGAAATATAGCGAACACCTTCTCAAGGCGATTGATCATGCGCTGGAGATGGATGAAGAAGATCGCCCACAAAGCTGTGAAGAATGGCGACAGGAACTTAGCGGACAGATTAACGCTGAGCCTGAAGACAAGAAAGTTGATCCTCCGCAGCCAGCCAAAAAAGATAAGAAGGCTAAGCAGAGTGAATCCGGAGGGCAGATAGTTGGGGATGTTCCTCAGCCACCTGAAAAGAAAAAACCAACGATAAAGATTGTATTGGCAGTGATTGTTGTGCTTATTGTTGGTGCGATTGCGATTCCACAGATGTCTCACCAATCCAAACAATTGCATCAGACTGAAGGCACTCAACAGCAGGTAGAGAAAGAGCTTGCAACTAGCAATAAAGCTAAAGAGGTAGCGAGGAATAAAGTAGCGGAAGAACAGGCAATAAAAGATGCTCTTCATTCTATTCAAACTGAAATGGTTACGATTCCCTCGGGCAGCTTTATGATGGGTAGTAACGATGAGGATAGTGATGAGAAGCCTGTGCATCGTGTGCATATCAACAGCTTCAAAATGGGCAAATATGAGGTGACGCAGCCGTTGTGGCAGGCAGTGATGGGCAAAAATCCGAGTCGATTTAAGGGTGAAAATCGCCCTGTGGAGAATGTTAGTTGGAATGATATCCAAACATTCATCCGCAAGTTGAATAGCCAGACAGGCAAGCATTTCCGCTTACCCAGCGAAGCTGAGTGGGAGTATGCGGCGCGTGCTGGTTCTACGACGAAGTATTCATGGGGAGATAGTGCGGGGCACAACCTCGCCAACTGTGATGGTTGTGGTAGTCAGTGGGATAAAGAGAAGACAGCGCCTGTAGGCTCATTCAGTGCAAACAAGTTCGGTTTGTATGATATGCATGGCAATGTATGGGAGTGGGTACAGGATCGTTGGCATGATAGTTATAATGGTGCGCCAAATGATGGCTCCGCATGGGTAAGTGGCAGCGAATCTTACCGTGTTTTGCGCGGCGGCTCCTGGCTCACTGATCCGTACGCCCTTCGTTTGGCGGTTCGCTACACGTTCTCGCTGACCACTCGTGTCAACGGTTTTGGCTTTCGTCTCGTCCAGGATACGATACTCACAAATAAGACAGTTGCCGAGCCTTCTCAGCCTGCAACATTTCCTTTAACAATTAAAACAACGCCAAGTGATGCAACGGTGATGATTACCAATATCAAACCAAAGTATCAGGCTGGAATGGCGTTGGTTGCTGGGCGCTATCAGCTTAAAGTCTCTGCTCCAGGTTATGAAACATTTCGCGGGTATGCCGATTTAAGTGCATCTTCACCGCATACATATACAGTAACATTAAAGAAAAAAAAGATTTCAAGAATAAAGAATACTATCAAAGATATTGAATTCGTCACGATTCCATCAGGCAGCTTCATGATGGGTAGTAATAGTGGAAATAGTAATGAGGCACCAGTGCATAAGGTTCGCATCAAGAGTTTCAAGATGAGTAAGTATGAAATTACCCAGTCGCAGTGGAAGTCTGTGATGGGCAATAATCCGAGTAGCTTCAAGGGTGGCAATCAGCCTGTTGAAAACGTGACTTGGAATGATGTTCAACATTTTATCCGCAAGCTAAATAGCCTAACAGGCAAGCATTTCAGGTTGCCAAGCGAGGGTGAATGGGAGTATGCAGCCCGTGCAGGAAGCAGAAGTAAATACAGCTTTGAAGGCGGCGAGAGTAACTTATGCAGATATGGTAACGTGGCTGATTTGGCATTCAAGCGTGTGTTTAGTGGAGGTACAGTTGCTAATTGTGATGATGGCTATCCAGAAATAACGGCAGCAGTAGGTCAATTTCAAAGCAATGGCTTCGGGTTGTATGACATGCATGGAAATGTAAGTGAGTGGTTACAAGATTGTTATCATGAGAGTTATCGCGGTGCGCCATCAGGTGGTTCTGCATGGACATCTGGCAAGTGCGATGACCGTGTGATGCGCGGGGGGTCTTGGACCGATGCTCCATTCTTTGTGCGTTCAGCTTCCCGCAGTCATATCCCACCCGATATTCGCGATCGTAATGTCGGCTTTCGTCTCGTTCTGGAGTGATTTGCTTTTTTTGACTCTATCGAAATGCACAAAGAAACTATGAAACTGTAGCTCAGGGATCATGCAGCCGAAACACAGCGCAATGTAAGAAGGGGAAAAATGAAACAAAGGACAAATATTATGAATATACTAAAAATAAGCGTGATTGCTGCGCTATTCAATATGTTACTTTTCTCCGGGAGTGTATTGGCTCAGGGGGTCGTTTGTAGTCAGGGGAGCGATGATGTAACAAAGCTGCGCTGTGACTATTCGCAGTTTTCATCAGAAGCGGTGAAGGTGACTGCGACAGCTTCCGGTGGACAAGCACTGCAAGTATTAAGCAACAAGCCCTACCCTGCTGATGGGCAATCGACAGCAATTCTCTATCTGGTTGATACAAGTAATCCGCATCGGCAACCCATTGTCAAAAAGAATGGTGAGCTTATTCAGTCGTTGGTGTCGAAAGCATCCGCATATCATAAGAATGGGTTAGCTGTGTTTGATAGCAATTTTCGCCTTGTTGTGCCTGTTGGCAGTGCCTCGGATGCGCTTCATCAGGGAATCGTGAAATTACGCGCAGGTGGAGCCACGACTGAATTCTATCGAAATATCATTGAGGCGGTGAAGGTGCTGGCGAAAGAAGAGGCCAGCCGTAAAGTATTGGTGGTTTTTTCTGATGGACTTGCCGAAGATGAAGCGTATAGCCATGAAGATGTGATTGCTGCTGCAAAAAAAGCAAATGTGATGATTGTTGGCCTTGGTTACGCAGCATCCGCCTTGAAAGCTACAGCGTTGCAACGCTTACGCCGTTTGGCTGATGAAACATCCGGTCTGTATCAGGCTGCTGATGAGAATTTATCATTTCCTGCCGGGTTTTCGGATACACTTTATCATCATATTGATCTGGGTGGTGAAACAATGATTGATTTGACTCCGTTGTCCGGGGCGAACGATGTGGTGATTCGCTTTATGAAAGGCGATCAGCTTGTTTCCAAGTTGAGCCAGCATGTTCTATTACCCGTAAAGGCGAACCCCAAGCGAACACTTTATATGATTGCTGTGGCGGTTATTTTGTTGATTCTGATTGTCATCTTTATAGCCAGACGCAAACGCTTGATGGTAGAGAGGAAAAAGGCATTGGAAGATGCAATACCGACTGTATTGGCTCAGATTGAAGTGCTGGGAGGAGATGGCGAATGGGTGGATATGATTAAGCCAGTATGGCGCATAGGTCGCAGCGATGGTAATGATTTGCAGCTATCCGATGTGTCCATTTCCGGATTTCATGCCGAGATTCATCAGAATCGGGAAAGCGACTTTACGATCACGGATCTGGATTCAACCAATGGCGTATTGGTCAATGGTGAGGAGAAACATTCACAGTTGCTTCAGGATGGCGATATCATTGAGCTGGGTGATATCCGGTTACGATTTCATTGTGATGGTGATATTGAAGATTCAGAAGAAACAGAGATATATGGGAGTGAATCATGAAAACTTATTGGATTGGACGAAGAAAAGAGATGGATATTCGAATCAATCATCCATCCATGTCGGGGATGCATGCGGAGCTGGTAGAGGGTAATGATGGTCGTTTCCATATTACCGATTGCGCCAGCACGAATGGTCTGTATTTGATTCAAGGAAATAGTGAAAAACCAATTAAGCAGTCATATATTGATATTGATGATGGCCTCATACTGGGGGAGGTAGAAACAACCGTGCGTAAACTGCTTGCGTTGGCTGGCAAGGTCAGACAAGACAACCTTCAGAGTCGTGTGGTACGTAATAGGGAAACCGGTGAAGTTGAAGGAGCACGATAAATGAACGGGATGATTGAGAAACCATGGACTGTTGCCATCATCAGTCTTGTTTGTGGTGTGATTTGGATTGCTTTGCTGTATGCGGTGCTGGGAAGTATGGGTGACAAAGGAACATTCTTATCCGTGGTGTTATTGGATACGGGAGAGTCCACCAGTTTTCCTTTCACGATTCAGTCGGCAATGTGGCTGGTATTTTTCTTTGGTCTGGGTGAACTGCTAAAACGCTATTTTGTGGCAGAAAAAGAAGCAGCAGAACTGCAGCGGGGTTATTTGCCAGAGGATGAGAATACGATGTTGCGCGTCAAAGATTTGCCGCCTGTATTTAAGGGGTTGAATGAAAAGGTTGAGGATGCGAGTTTGTTTTTACCTCAGATGATTCATCGCATTATTCTGCAATTTCAAAGCACAAAGGCTGTGGATCAGGCGCATTCATTGCTAACATCGACATTGAATTTGCATGAACATGAAATCGATCTGCGTTATACCACGATCAGGTATGTCACATGGCTTATCCCGACTATCGGATTTATTGGTACGGTTATTGGAATTGCTATGGCGCTGAACTATGCTGGTGTGAACGACATGGCAAATCAGAGTGCCCTTTCTGAAGTGACTACTCGTTTAGGTGTTGCCTTTAACACCACACTGGTGGCTTTGATGCAGTCGGCAGTGTTGGTGTTTATGATGCAGATGGTTCAGGCACGAGAGGAGCGGGCGTTAAATCATTCGGCGCAATATTGTTTGGACAATTTGATTAACCGCCTGTATGTATAAAGATCGCGCATAAAAAAATAAAAGGAGAGTGAATATGCCAATATTTAGAAAGCCAGATGGAGAAGTTGTAGAAGAACCTACTGAAATGGTTAAGAAAGGTGATGATGGAAATGGTGGCAGTCGTCGCCCTTTTCAGCGTTCCGGATCGAATGTGGATGAGAAAACCAGGCCTGTAAAACGACGGGGTAGAAATGCACCATCTGAAGAAGTACCAACAGAGCCTGTTCATCGGCGTGGAGGAAACTTCTTTCCAGATGAAGAACCAACAGTGCCAATGAACCCATTGGAAAAGCTTGCTGTGGATGAGGATGATGGAAAGACTCGAATTTTTGGTGGTTCTAGGAGAAAAAAAACAGCAGTGCCCACCGAGACAGTGAGTCAGGAAAGTTCGAATCTTTTCGATGACCCCGTGGTTGGCTGGATTGTCATCGTTGATGGACCTGGCAAAGGTGCCGCATTGAGCCTTGGTTATGGCATGAATTCTATCGGACGCTCATCTGATTCACGAATTAAACTGGATTTTGGTGATGAAGGAGTTTCCCGGCAGAATCATGCAACCCTTACTTATGATCCTCGTGGTAGAAAATTTTTCTTTCAGCATGGGGGTGGTAAAAATCTGAGTTATGTTGATGGGGAACCTGTCCTGACCCCCATAGAGTTGCAATCTGGTCAGGAAATCTTGATTAGCGATACGCGGATGCACTTTGTTGCTTTTTGTGGTGAATCGTTTGATTGGCAAGATCTCAATGATTGAGGGTAAGGACTTTGGGTACTCCCAAATACAAGGTAACAGGCCTTATCAGGAAGATGATTATGGAATTTCAACTAGGCGGGCAACTGCAGATGATGCATCGCAGTTGCTGGCTATTGTTGCCGATGGCATGGGTGGAGAAGTTGGCGGTGCGGTAGCCAGTAAACTAGCTATCGATGGCTTTTTTGAGGCGATTAAAGAGTCTGAACTACCTATGTCCCTAAGTCTGCAAATCGGGTTGAATGGCGCTAATCGTGAAGTGGAAAAAGGTGTCAAAAAAGATCCCAAACTCATGGGTATGGGTTGCACCTTTCTTGTGGTGAATCTGGAGCGTGACCGGTTTAACTGGTTGAGTGTTGGCGATTCATTGCTTTATCTGATCAGACGAGGTCGGCTGATTCAGCTCAATGCAGAGCATTCGCGTGCAATGGCATTAAAAGAGCAGGTCCGAACCGGGGCTATTTCAGTCCAGGATGCGATGACTACCAAAGGACGCAATGCCTTGCTAAGTGCCGTGATGGGAGCGGATATCGATCTTATCGATGCACCCTCCCAGCCCTATATGCTTGAGCATGGTGATGTGATTCTACTGGCGAGCGATGGCATTCTCACGCTGGATGCGAATGAAATCATCAATGTGGTGAAGCGATACCAATCGGAGGGGGCTCAAACACTAGCGAAGAAGCTTACTGATGCTGTGAATCAGGCAGGGAAGCCGAAGCAGGATAACACTACGGTGATTGTCTTGATTCCCCCTGATGTGAAAGCCAGCGGGAAACCGCAGGAAGAAAAAAAGGCTAAGACTGAACGGCTTGCTGGAAAACTGGGTGGGCAATCGGGAGGACAAAAACAAGGCCGAGTGAGCCCATCTGCAAACAAAGCAACAACGCATGCGAAAAAAAGCAACTTTAATCAACTGCCTGTTATCCTGATTGTCGTTGTTCTTTTTATTGGGTTAATCTATTTTTCTTATCAGGTGTTGACGGATGAGAGTTTTCCAGCGGTGAAGCAACCGGAGATATCTTCTGAACATATTCAAGATAAGGGATCTGCCAAGCTTCTTCCCAAGAAAGACGCGAATGTTGGTGGCGTTGTTCCGAATAGCCCGGTGAAACCGAAGAGTGGCATGGAAAAGGGCGATGCAGCACCTAGAAAGAAGAACCCTGTTCCTCCTCATACGCAGTCAGAAGGAAAACATGCAAAACCAGTTCCATCTGAACCAGTCGTCCAAGGAGCTGGGAGTTCCGCTGTTCCTTCAAATAGTGCAGGGATACCTGTTGTTGGGCCATCTGGCTCAGCAAAAAAGTGAAGCCAGTTGAGCCTTCTATAGCCACAGAGGCAGTAAAGCCGGCAGACAAAGCTCAGGAAAAGAAATCCTAGTGACCTGGTAAGGTGAATAAATCTAGGCTGGTATGGGCTTATTTTACTGCGTGATTCTTTTTTTGCGTCACCATGTGAAAAGCCTATGTGAAAGTGGTATGAGCAAGAGTAGAGGTTGAGGAGAGCGTATGCAGTTGGATGTAGCGTTATCAAAAAATATCGGTGGTCGTGATGAACAGCAAGATGCTGTGTCGGTCTATACATCGGCAGATGCTAGCCAGTCTCTGGTAGTCCTCGCTGATGGGATGGGGGGGCACTCTGGTGGTGCTCTGGCATCCTCGATGGTATTGAAAATGGCGAGCGAGCTATTTCAGATGCGTAGCCCGTTTGAAGATCCAGATGCTTTTTTAACGGAGCTTTGTGCATTGACACATCATGAAATCAATGCTTTGGGTGAATCCGTAAAAAGTGCGCCGCGCAGCACGGGTGTTTACCTTTTAATCATGGATCAAAAGGCTTATTGGACACACATTGGAGATAGCCGCCTGTATCATTTTAAGGGGGGGGCACTGGTGGGTAGATCCAGTGACCATAGTGTGCTTCAACTATTGGTGGATATGGGCAAAGTCGATGAGAAAAATATGGGCGACCATCCGGATCAAAACAGGCTTCTGGCAAGTCTGGGTGGAAAAGATACGCCAGAAATAGAAATTGCAGCATTAAACATTGATCAGCACGATGCATTTGTTTTGTGTAGCGATGGATTTTGGGAAGTGATGGAGCAGGATGAGATTATGGCTCCCTTGTTGGACAGTGAGTTTTCGGCGGCGGTAGATGCGGCAGTAGAGCAGGCTGCTATACGCGGCGGTGAGGGTGGAGATAATATTTCTGTTGCTTATGTCAAGGTCAGTGAATGTCAGGGAGTCGATATTTAGCCTTATTGAACAGGCTGTGCTTTATAAAAAGGGAGAGGAATAATGGTTAGAAAAACAGTTTCTGGGAAATTATTGGTTGCCTTATTGTTTAGTGCATGGATGCCAATGTCATCTAATGCTGAGGTGGATTTCGCAGAAGTAGATAAAAGCGTCATTAGAATATTGAATATTGAAGATGCTAAAGCTGGGAGCGTAGCAACCGGTACAGGCTTTGTTGTTAATAACGATGGTATTGTTGTAACAAATAACCATGTTATTGAAGGAATTGAGAGATGGACCAGGAAAAAACAGCTTTTTATGCTTGAAGCTGACGAAAAGGGAGGAGTGAAAGCTAAGAAAAAAATTCATGTTATATGGTCATCTAAAGAAAAAGACATCGCGATTGTAAAGGTCGAAGGGTTAAAGCATCCTGCATTAACACTTTTTTCTGGTAAGGTTTTTAAGGGGGATTCTGTTGTAGCAGATGGATTTCCAGGAGCCGCAGATGATTGGACTGGATTCAATAGTAGTGATTTTGTTAAACCCAGTATAACAAGGGGGGTGATCAGTCGAGTTATTCATCAGACATGGAATGGAGGTTCTGGTGAAAAGTTTAATATTATTCAACATAGTGCCCAAATTAATCATGGCAATAGTGGCGGCCCATTACTGAATGTGTGTAAGCAAGTTGTAGGTGTTAATACCCAAGGAGCTTCTGGGAAAGAGCATGGTTCTGTGACGGGCGTGTTTTTTGCTTCTGGAATAGAAAATGTAATTAAGGCATTGAAAGATAATAATATTTCCTTCAAAACAAGTAGTTCATGTAACCCAGAAGGCAATGCGCTGTTAAAACAGGGCTTGGTGATGGGCGGGATTGCGCTCTTGATGGGCTTGCTCTTTGGTATCAAAAAGCCCAGAACAATCATTGTTGAAAAAATTAGGGAAGTTTCGAAAATTAATCGCCCCTCAAAAGTGAATCATGATGATCCTGAAAGTCCATCTAGTTCTGCATGGCGTTTAAGTATTGATGTTGATGGTTGGCCTAAGAAAGCAGTGCTGAATAGCAAGCAGCTAAAAACTTCAAAAGGTTTAATTATTGGTAGGGATTCAAATATTAGTCACTGCCCATTAAAGGATGGCTCAATATCGGGCAGACACTGCCGACTCATGTTATACCAAGGCGATCTTTATATCGAAGATCTGAATTCAAGCAATGGAACGATGGTCAACGGAAAAGAGCTTAAGCCATTTGAATCTGTTCAGGTAAGTAGTGGTGATAAGATTGAGATCGGTAACTTGCAAGCAACATTGGTTAAAAGCAGATCGTGAGTGTGAAAGCGATTCATTGCAATATTAATCTAGGGAATATCTTAATCTGTGGATCCGATGTGGCTCTAGTATTACTTGGTTTTGCGAATGCATCTTCCGAGTTGGTGGTGCTTGCAGGATTCACTTATTATGCCCATCCATATTGTCCATTTGAAAAATACTATAAAAGTGGGAATCAGAGGCTGTGGTCAGATATCTATGCTCTGGCTGCTGTTGAGGCGGGTAGAGGGCGCTATAGCGATTCCTTTCTGGCAGCGATTGATCATGGACTTCAGGTTGACGAAGATGATCGACCACAAACTGTAGACGAGTGGCGAGAAGAAATTATGAGCTCAGTTAGGGACTAAAGGATAAATGTTTAAATTCAAGGGGTTCCTAACCATGGCAGAGAAACGACAATGGTAAGCAATGTGGTCCATAGAAACGCATTGCCAACGGGTGCGCGCTTGAATGGGTATATCATTGAAGGCGTGCTGGGTAGTCCCGGTGGTTTTGGAATTGTTTATTTGGCTAAAAATGAAAATATCGGGAAACTGGTGGCGATAAAAGAGTATTTCCCTGATGATCTAGCTATGCGTAAAGGCAATACTGTCTATCCGAAATCGGCAAGCTGCGAAGAAGATTTTGGATGGGGGTTATCACGCTTTCGGGATGAGGCGAAGGCACTTGTTCGCTTCAAGCATCCTAATGTGATTGAGGTTCTGGATTATTTTACAGCCAATGGCACAGCCTACATGCTTATGCCTTATGAAGATGGCAAGCCACTGGATGAAATCCTTAACGAAAACAGCCTGACTGAAGATGAGTTGTTGCAAAAGATATTATTGCCCATACTAAATGGGCTTAGCCATGTTCATGATGCTGGTTTTTTGCACCGTGATGTTAAACCGGGCAATATTTTTATGCGCCGCTCGGATGAAACGCCAGTATTGTTGGATTTTGGAGCAGCACGAAATGCGCTGGGAAACAAAAGCAAAAGTTTGCATAGTATCGTAACACCAGGGTATGCACCATTTGAACAATACTTCAGTGATGGAAATCAGGGGCCATGGACAGATATTTATGCTCTGGGTGCTGTAGCCTATCGTATCATAACAGGGAACAGCCCTCCCGTTGCGACCAGCCGTCAGAAAGAAGATAAATTGACTCCAGCCATTGAAGCTGGTAAAGGTCGATTCAGCAAATCGCTATTGCAATCGATTGATCATGCTCTGTTGCTTAATGAAGAAGATCGTCCGCAGAGTTGCAACGCATGGATTCGAGAATTAACAACACATGATACTCCGCCAACTTTGACCCCTGATCCACCGCATCCAGTGGAAGTCGAAAAAATAGTAACTATAGATTCACCAGCTTCCAAAGGAATCTGGGAAACAGTGATTAGCAAGGTTCTGAATTTTATTCATGGATTCCAGCGGCTCATTAAATATCCATCACAGACATTAAAAATCACATGGTGTTTAAATGTAGATTGCGATCGTGGATGTGACCTTAAAACTTTGGATGTCGAGCAAATGAGCGATACAAAGGGGCTGGTTATTGGGCGTGATGGCAATATCAGTCACTGTCCTATTAAAGATCCATCGATATCCAGCCGGCACTGTCGGCTGATGCTGGCTGAGGGGGTGCTTTACATTGAGGATCTTAACTCAACCAATGGTACGATTCTTAATGGTGAGGAAGTTGAGCCCTTTCAACCGACTCAAATTGAACACGGAGATGAATTGTTGATTGGTGATATTAAAGCTTTGCTGGTAAAAGTTTCGTGAACGGTGATGCTAGCAGACGCACGCTGAACATCAGTAAATCCAATTATGGTAGGATAAAGCAATGGTAAGTGGAGTAGTACATCGCAACGCGTTGGCAATAGGATCGCGGATCAATGAATATGTGATTGAAGGCATTCTGGGAGAGCCTGGAGGGTTTGGTATCGCCTATCTGGCACGGGATGTGAATCTCGATCAGCAGGTAGCTATCAAGGAATACCTGCCCAATGATCTGGCTATGCGTGAGGGCACCACCGTGTATCCGAAGTCGGCGCATGATGAAGAGGATTACCAGTGGGGTCTTGAACGCTTTCTGGATGAAGCGAAGACGCTGGCGAAATTCCCGCACCCCAACATTGTGCAGGTGCTTCGATACTTCGAAGCTAATAGCACTGGTTATATGGTAATGCGCTATGAAGATGGCTTGCCGTTAAATGAAATTCTGAAAAAGAACCACCTCACCGAAGAAGAGCTCACTCAGAATATATTATTTCCATTGTTGGATGGTTTAGAGAAAGTTCATGCAGGAGGCTTTCTTCACCGTGATATTAAGCCTGGTAATATCTACATGCGCCGTTCAGATGAGACACCTGTACTTCTGGACTTTGGGGCTGCACGGAATGCCTTGGGCAGTAAAAGCAAAAGCCTGACGAGTATTGTTACACCGGGCTATGCGCCATTTGAACAATACTATGGTGATGGCAACCAGGGGCCATGGTCTGATATTTATGCTTTGGGAGCGGTTGCTTATCGTATTGTAACAGGGGAACAGCCAGATGAAGCTCCTAAGCGCATGAAAAATGATCCATTGATCCCCGCCGTTGAGGTAGCCAAAGGGAAATACAGCGAACACCTTCTCAAAGCGATTGATCATGCGCTGGAGATGGATGAAGAGGATCGCCCGCAGAGTTGTGAAGAATGGAAGCAAGAGCTTGATGGTAATAAAAATGACTCACCTTCTCTTGAAAGTAAGAAGGGCTTTGTAATGAAAAGCCTTCGGATACTATCTGATAGAGTCCTCCTGATATTTTGTGCGGTTGGAGTCATTCTTGCAGTAGCCATGATTTTTGCAACTATGCATTCAAAATCCAATAATTTAGTGAAAGCCAATGCTGCACAGCGTCAAGTAGAAAATAAACATGCAGCTAGTAAAAAAGCTAAAGAAGACGCTAAGAAAAGTCTGAAGCAACAAAGGTTAGCCCAAGAGAAAGCAAGAAAAGAGGATGCGGCAAAAAAAAGTGCTGCAGAAAAAGAAAAACAGCGATTAGCGAAAGCTCACAAGGATGAAGTTGCAAAAGCAAAAAGGGAGGCTGATAAGAAGCGTAGGTTAGTTGCATCTATTCCTAAAAGATCGATGGTATCAGCAGGGCAAATTGCTTTTAGTCCAGATGGTTCCAAAGTTCTTTATGCTAGCGGAAGTGTTATCAAACTTATTGATACTAATACTCGAAAGTTATTGCGGTCATTTAAAGGCCATAAGAAAGCAGTTCATTTAATGGCTTTTAGCCCTGATGGTAAACGGATTCTTTCCGGTAGTTACGATGGAACAGTGAAGCTATGGAGTTTAAAAGGTCAGCTTATAAGAGATATTGTTAAATACTCAGATGTTGTTTCTTCAATCGCATTTAGTCCTGATGGTTCTAAAATCATTTCTTCTGGGATGCATGAGCGTTCATTTCGTCTTTTGGACTTAGATCGAAATCAAGTGAAGATATATAAAGAATCAAGCTTTAATGATGAATGGATGACAGGAAATCCTGCTCATTCGATAGTATTCAGCCCGGATGGTAGAAAGATACTATCAGGAATTCAGGACAAAAAACCATTTAGCCTTAAGCTTTGGAGTGTGAAAGGGGCATTCCTTAGAAATTTAAGATTTAAAGATTTTAGTAAGTTTGAAAAACAAGGTTGCATGGCTGGAAAAAAAGGTGGTATTGACTCCGATGGTATAATAGTGCATTCGATATCCTTAAGTTTTGATGGTTCAAAAGCTCTTGTGACAACGGGTTATGCAAATGAGGGAAGATGTCAAGATACAGGTCAGCCAAATGTTTTTGAGAATATAGTGCATCAGTTTGATGTTAGCAGTGGAAGGGAGTTGTTTCCTTTCGAAGGGCATACAGATGAAAGCTTTTATGCTTGCTTTAGTCCAGATGGTTCAAAGGTCGCTTCCGGTGGTGCCGATGGGACTATTATGATTTGGGATGCTAAGAGTGGAAACCTTCTGGAATCTTTAGGAAAATATAAGGGGAGTATATTATTCACTGCTTTTAGCCCTGATGGTTCAAAACTGGCTTTTTTCACAGACGCTTATGGAAAGAGTAGTATCAGAATTCTTGACCTTCATACAGATAAAGTAAGAGAGTTGATAAATGGGTAAGGTTATTTTTCATAATCCGCACTTTTTTGACAGTGAATAAAATAACAGGTTTAAAACATGAATAAAACGCTGATAAACTTTGACTGGATACTGTTTGGGAGCCTGATGGGGCTGGCGGGGTTGGCGTTATATTCGCTCAATATGACGGCTGATCCGGCGTTCTGGTACCACCAGGCTGCCTTTGTGGTGGCCGGGATCATCGGATTTATTCTGTTCAGTTGTGTGCCATTGCATCTTGTCCGGCAGGCTGCCTGGCCGCTGTATGCTGTGATATTGCTGCTGATGGTGCTTGTTTGGCGGATTGGATGGAAGGCCAATTCAGTTCTGCCCGATTTTCCATATGCGGGTATCATGCAGTGGGCGCTGTTGTTGGTTTTGGCGTATTTTTTCAGCGAGGGCGAAATTCGTGATGGAAAACGGATTGCCACCGCCCTGTTGATTGTTGCCGTGCCTGTCGCTGTTGCCATGCGCTTTGATGTGGTATCGGCTGTTGCCTGCATATTGATCGCGATTGTAGCGGCTATGGCCGCTGCACAATGGCGTTTATTGGCGGTGGCGATACCTGGCCTGGTACTGTTTGTGTCAGGTTTCTGGTTTGTCCAGGCTGATTATGAAAAGCAACGGATTCAGCATTGGTTGTTCGACCCTGCCGCCACACATCAGTATGGTTATGACTTTCTGCAAGCCGCAGGCGATTACCAATTCATATTGATTGGATTGGCCATATTGATGGCCGTGTTGCTGATTTGGCGCATGGTGACGATCACTTGTCAAACTGGATCACGGTTTACATTCACGCTATGTGCAGGCTTAACCTTTATGACCGGGCTCTACCTGTCAGAAGAGATTGCATTGACTGCCGGAACTGCATCGTTCGTTGAAATGCTGCGGTATTTTGTTGTCAGCTATGATGGATTGGCGTGGGTTGGATTGATGGCTGCGATGGGCGTGGTGATGCGTGTGGCCATTGAATCACAATATTGTAACAGTAGACTAATTAAACAAAACAGGGGGTTGCAATGAAATGTATCAAAAGAATACGAAAAAAGAAATTCAGAAGAGAACTTGCTGAATTAGCTCTTCAATCAATCGAACTTGAAAGAGATAACCGTAAGGACATTAAAGATACATTTACACATCAACAAAAGGTGGAATGGTATTTATCGGATATTGCAATGGAGCTGAGATATTTAGATATGCATAGATTGTTATTGGATGAATAGCGGCTCATGTTGCGTTGCAAACACCCAACGACTGAGTAACAAAATGGTAGCCCCACCATGTTGTTGCTCAAGAGGAGGGGCATAGGGCTGACTACAACAAACAGTGAGGTAATGAGATGAAACAGATCTGTCGATGGATGATGGTTGCAGTGTTGATGGTGCTGCTGGATGGTTGTGGTGGTGTCGATGGCATGTTGAAGAAAGATGCATGGAGTAAAGTTGAAGCGACCATGGTGACGATTCCCTCGGGCAGCTTCATGATGGGAAGCAATCATGGCTTTGAGCATGAGAAACCTGTTCACCATGTCCATATCGATAGTTTTAGAATGGGTAAGTATGAGGTCACCCAGGCATTATGGCAGGCGGTGATGGGTAGCAATCCAAGCGGTTTCAAGGGGGGCGATCGTCCTGTAGAAAATGTCAGCTGGGATGATATTCAAACCTTTATCAAGAAGTTAAATCATCGAACAGGTAAGCATTTCCGCCTGCCAACAGAAGCAGAGTGGGAGTATGCCGCGCGTGCAGGCTCTACGACGAAATACTCCTGGGGCAATGATATATCATGCGATAAGGCCAGTTATGATGGAGGGAAGGACTCTTCCTGCTATTACAGACCTGGAGGCAATAACCGAGGGACACAACCAGTCGGCAGTTATGTGCCCAATAGCTATGGGCTGTATGATATGCATGGCAACGTTTGGGAATGGGTGCAGGACTGTTATCATGATAGCTATAGCGGTGCGCCAAGTGATGGTTCTGCATGGGAGAGCGGTCGTTGTTTTCGTCGTGTTTTGCGCGGCGGTTCCTGGTATGCCACTTCAGAGGGTGCGCGTTCTGCGTTTCGCGGAAGCAATTTGCCAGCAGAATACCACTTCTATAGCGGCTTTCGTCTCGCTCAGGACTGATATTTTATGAGCAGGCTGAAATATTGGTACATGTGTGGTAAGCTTGCTTATGATGAT
>Ga0256829_1001323_pt1 | contig 20667 bp, 17 predicted proteins | sample 131447metaG_FD_185979 | JGI IMG/M metagenome (GOLD analysis project Ga0256829, IMG submission 185979) | Hydrothermal vent microbial communities from Lau Basin, Pacific Ocean - 131-447 | ecosystem: Environmental > Aquatic > Marine > Hydrothermal vents | place: Pacific Ocean: Lau Basin | collected...
TTTACTTCCGTACAACTGACGTGACTGGTTCTGTTAAGTTGCCTGAAGGCACTGAAATGGTAATGCCTGGCGATAATATCGCTATGGACGTAACATTGATTACACCAATCGCAATGGATAAAGAACTCAGATTCGCTATCCGCGAAGGTGGACGCACAGTTGGCGCTGGCGTTGTAACTGATATTAACAAGTAATTAAGGTTGAAAAACAGTAGGCGACTGCGGAGTAATCTGCAGTCGCCTTTGCTGTTTGGTAGAGGTAAATAAAAATGCGTGAACTATTATCATTGGCATGTGAAGATTGTAAGCGTCGTAACTATACGACAGATAAGAATAAACGTACGATGACTGAAAAGTTGGCGTTGAAAAAATATTGTAATTCTTGCCGTAAGCATACGCTTCATAAAGAAAGTAAAGTTTAAGGTTAGAGTGAAATAGGGGAGTAGCTCAATTGGTAGAGTACTGGTCTCCAAAACCAGGTGCTGTGGGTTCGAGTCCCTCCTCCCCTGCCATTTTGTACCGTTTGAAGTAGTAAAGTTTCTTTGTAGAGGTTGGTGACATGGGTCGTATCGCAGATACACAAAAATTTATACGCGAAGTTCAAATTGAGGCTAAGAAAGTGGTTTGGCCTGAGCGTAAAGAAACGATTCAAGCTACTTTGATGGTGTTTGTAATGGTGGTGGTTATTTCCATCTTTCTATACGGTATTGACTCGCTATTAGGTTGGCTTGTTCAGAAGGTGATATAAATGGCAAAGCAATGGTATGTGGTTCAGGCGTATTCAAATGCGGAAGATAAGGTTGTTGCAACCTTAACCGAAAACATTGAGCGAGCAGGTCTTCAGGATTTGTTTGGTCAGATTATGGTGCCTAGAGAAGAAGTTGTTGAATTGCGTGATGGTCAAAAGGTTATTAGTCGCCGCAAGTTTTTCCCAGGTTATGTTTTGGTTGAAATGGAATTGACGGATGAGACTTGGCATATTGTGAAGTCTACACAGCAGGTGACTGGCTTCTTGGGCGGAACGGGTAAACCTCGTCCAATGCCTCAGAAGGAAGTTGATCATTTGCTTCATCAAATTGAAGAAGGTGTTGAGCGTCCTAAGCCGAAAGTATTGTTTGAAGTTGGTGAGGCTGTTCGTGTTATTGATGGTCCATTTGCTTCGTTTAACGGACTCGTTGAAGAAGTAGATGAAGATGAAGCAAAGTTGAAGGTAAGTGTTTCAATTTTTGGTCGCCCTACGCCTGTTGAGTTGGAATATTTCCAAGTCGAGAAAGCTTAAAAGTTATAATCTAGCAAGGATGCTGGGTTTTACCGCATTTGCGGGAGTGGTTGAATAATCACGAATAAAGATAGATGAGCAAGATGCTTTGAAATCGGTTGGAGATATATAATGGCAAAAGTATTAGAGAAGCTTGTAAAGCTTCAAGTTCCTGCAGGTAAAGCAAATCCTGCCCCGCCAGTTGGTCCTGCATTGGGTCAGGCTGGTCTGAATATCATGGAGTTTTGTAAAGCGTTTAACGCCAGAACTCAAGAGATGGAAGCAGGTATGCCGCTTCCTGTGGTGATTTCAGTATATAAAGATAAATCATTTGATTTTGTTATCAAAACACCACCTGCGTCAATTTTGTTGATGAAAGCTGCGAATATCAAAAAAGGTAGTGGTGAGCCGAATAAAAACAAAGTCGGCACAGTAACCCAAGCGCAATTAGAAGAAATTGCACAAGCAAAAATGGTTGACTTAAACTGCTATGATGTAACATCAGGTGCAAAAATCATTGCTGGCACGGCTCGCTCTATGGGTCTAGAGGTCAAGGGGTAAGTCATGGCAAAATTAGCGAAACGTATGAAAGAAGCGCGTAATTGCGTCCCAAAAACAAATGTAAGTGTTGCAGCAGCAGTAGATGCCGTTTTGGCACAACCTAAAGCTAAATTTGATGAATCAGTTGATGTTGCAATCAAACTTGGTGTTGATCCTAGGCATGCTGACCAGATGGTTCGTGGCACGATTGCATTGCCAAACGGTACTGGTAAAACTGTACGAGTAGCAGTGTTTGCTAAAGGTCCTAAAGCTGAAGATGCTGAAAAAGCGGGTGCTGACGTTGTAGGCGCTGATGACCTTTTTGAAAAAATCCAAGGTGGTTTCATGGATTTCGACCGTGTTGTTGCAACGCCTGACATGATGGGTCTTGTTGGTCGCTTGGGTCGTGTTCTTGGTCCTCGTGGTTTGATGCCTAACCCTAAATTGGGTACGGTAACTATGGATGTAACAAAAGCGGTTACTGCTATTAAAGCTGGTCAAATTGAAGTGCGTGTTGATAAAGCGGGCGTTGTTCATGCTCCTATTGGTCGCCGCTCTTTTGACGCAGCGCAACTTAATGAAAATGTTGAGTTTCTGATTTCTGAATTGAACCGTATGAAACCTGCATCAGCGAAAGGTCGCTACATGCAAAGTTTTGTTATATCAGCAACAATGAGCGCTGGTGTGCGTGTAGATTTAGGTACACTTTAAAAAAGAATTGGTTTGCGTGCCTTCACTGGGAAGGTGCGCAGGCAACAAGTTAATTACATTTATTTGTGATTAAAGAACGATCCGTCCCAGACTACAGGCGCATTTATTTGCTTAATCATGAAAGCCAGTACAGATGGAGTGATAGCTCACTTGCGCGGGTCAAAAATAAGCAAGGAGGTAGAAGTGAATCGGGAAAACAAACAAACTATTGTCGAAGAACTTCACGCTGCTTGGTCGGAGTCAGATTCTGCTATTGTTGCACAATATAGTGGTCTGAACGTATCTGCTATGGGTGACTTAAGAAGTCGCTTGCATAGTGCTAATGTTAATTTACGTATTGTGAAAAACACATTGGCACGTCGTGCAGCCAAAGATACAAGCTTCGAAGCAGCTGAAGAATTTTTCACCGGTCCTGTTGCAATTGCATATGGTTCAGACCCTGTGGGTATGGCCAAAGCAATTTCTGACTTTGCCAAAAAGAATGAAGCCTTAGAAATTCGTGGTGGTGTTCTTGATGGGAAAGCGATTGATGCAGCGGGTATCAAAGCATTGGCGAGCTTACCATCGCGCGATGAATTGTTGGCTAAGATGTTGGGCAGCATGCAATCACCGATCAGTGGTTTCGTACGTACTTTGAACGAAATTCCGGCATCATTTGTGCGGACTTTGGCAGCAATACGCGACCAAAAAGAAGCATAAATACAAACCGTATTTATTTTTATAACTAACAAAAAACGCAAGAGGAAATATTAAAATGGCTATTACAAAAGATGATTTAATCACAGCAATCGAAACAATGTCAGTACTTGAACTTTCAGAGTTGGTATCTGCATTGGAAGAAAAATTTGGCGTATCTGCTGCGGCTCCTGTCGCTGTAGCTGGTGTTGCTGCTGCTGGTGGCGAAGCTGCTGCAGAAGAGCAAACTGAATTCAATGTAGTATTAACTGCAGCAGGCGACAAGAAAATCCAAGTGATCAAAGCTGTTCGTGAAGCAACTGGTCTTGGCTTGAAAGAAGCTAAAGCAGTAGTTGACGGCGCTCCAGGTAACGTGAAAGAAGGTCTTTCTAAAGACGACGCTGAAGCTTTGAAAGCTAAACTTGAAGAAGCTGGCGCAACTGTAGAGTTGAAATAATTAGCGCATTGCGCTTTTTGATTCACGCGTAATTGAAGGCTAATCCCTTAGTAGTTTACTACTAAGGGTTTGGTCTTTTTCGCGTTTTAGTTTGAGATTGAAAGAAAGATAAGATTTATAAGAAACATTGAGGTCAACACATGGGCAAACAAGCTATTGTTAAACGTATCCGTAAGAATTTTGGTAAAATTGATTCGGTTACACAGATGCCAAATATGCTGCAACTCCAATTGAGTTCATACAGTGAGTTCGTTGGTGTAGGGCAGGGGTCTACAGATATTGCAGGTTCGCGTTTAGCAACGGTATTTGCGTCAGTATTTCCAATTCGTGATTACTCTGGTGGTGCAGAACTTCATTTTGAAGGTCTTGAATATATGGCACCCCGCTACGACCTTGAAGAATGTATTCGCCGTGATATTACTTTTGCTTTGCCTGTGAAAGTGAAGCTCCGCCTTAAGGTGTTTGAGCAAGATGGCAGCAAAGGTAAGAAAAGAAAATTAAAAGAAGTACGTGATCAAACTGTATATATGGGTGAAATTCCCTTGATGACGGATCACGGTTCGTTTGTAATTAATGGTACTGAGCGTGCAATTGTATCGCAAATGCACAGGTCTCCAGGTGTATTTTTTGACCATGACCGTGGTAAAACACATGCCTCAGGTAAATTATTGTTTAAATCACGGGTTATTCCTTACCGTGGCTCTTGGTTAGATTTTGAATTTGACGCTAAAGACAAGCTATACTTCCGTATTGATTTACGTCGCAAAATGACAGCAGGTATTTTGTTAAAAGCTTTGGGCTTAAGCACACAAGATCTTTTGGATCATTTTTATAAACGTCGTACTTATAAAGCTACTGCAGATGGCTACCAAGTGAAATTTGATGCTGATTTATTTTTAGGTAGTCGCGCCGTTCGTGATATTGAAATTGATGGAAAACGTATTGTTGCTGAAGGTAAAAAAATTAATCGTGTAGCGATTAAAAAACTTAGCGAAGCTGGTGTGGAATGGTTGGATGTTCCAGAAGAAAACGTTTTGGGTGAAGTGACTGCACAGCCTGTGATGTTGGCTGGCGATGAAATGCTATTGGATGCAAACCATGAGCTAACTGAAGAATCATTGGCAGCGCTACGAACAGCAGGCGTTGAAACCTTTGAATGTTTATTTATTGATGCCTTCCATCGTGGCCCATGGCTGGCAGATACTTTGCGTATGGACATGGTACAATCCAAAGAAGAAGCACAAGTTGAAATCTATCGCATGATGCGCCCTGGTGAGCCTCCAACAGTAGAAACTGCAAAAGCATTGTTTGAATCGATGTTCTTTGATAAGTCACGCTATGACTTATCACGTGTTGGGCGGATGAAGTTAAATAGCCGCTTGAATATTTCTGATGCAGATGTGCCTTTGGATCAAGGTACACTACGCGTTGAAGATATTCTTCTTTCTGTTGATACATTATTGAAATTGCGTGATGGTATTGGCGAAGTGGACGATATTGACCATTTGGGTAACCGTAGGCTCCGTTCAGTAGGTGAGCTTTTAGAAAACCAAATTCGTATTGGTTTGATTCGCATGGAACGTGCGATTCGTGACCGTTTAAGCACGGCTGAAATTTCTGAAATGATGCCTTCTGACTTGGTTAACTCTAAGCCCTTGATTGCCTCTGTTCGTGAGTTCTTTGGTTCATCACAATTGTCACAATTTATGGATCAAACCAACCCGTTGTCAGAAGTAACACACAAACGTCGTCTGTCGGCACTTGGCCCTGGCGGTTTGTCTCGTGATCGCGCTGGTTTTGAAGTGCGTGACGTGCATCCAACGCATTATGGTCGTCTATGTCCAATTGAGACACCTGAGGGTCCAAACATTGGTTTGATTAACTCACTGGCAGCATTTGCCAAAGTGAATGATTTTGGTTTTATTGAAACCCCTTATCGTAAAGTGGATAAAGGCAGTGTGACTCGTGATGTTGTGTATTTGTCAGCGATTGATGAAGCAGGTCTCATCATTGCCCAAGCAAATGCTAAAGTGAATGATAAAGGCGATTTTGATGCTGCTTTTGTCCAGTGTAGACAAGATGGTGAGTTCCTTATGGTGCCACCTGAAGAAATTGATTATATGGATGTATCACCATCACAAGTGGTATCAGTATCCGCTGGTTTGATTCCTTTCCTTGAGCACGATGATGCGAACAGGGCATTGATGGGTTCAAACATGCAACGTCAGGCAGTGCCATTGGTGCGTGCTGAGAAGCCGCTTGTTGGTACGGGCATGGAAGCTGAAGTAGCACGCGACTCTGGTGTATCTGCTGTAGCGCGCCGTGGTGGTGTTGTTGAACGCGTTGACTCTTCTCGTATTGTTGTTCGTGTACATGATGATGAGCAGGTTGAAGGTGAACCTGGTATTGATGTGTACCGCTTGTTTAAATATCGTAGGTCAAATCAAAATACATGCTTTAACCAGCGCCCAATTGTAAAAGTTAATGATGTGATTGGAAAAGGCGACATTATTGCTGATGGCCCATCAACGGATCGTGGTGAGTTGGCACTTGGTCGCAATGTGCAAGTTGCACTGATGCCTTGGCGTGGATATAACTTTGAAGATGCGATTGTGATTTCTGAGAAGTTGGTCAAAGATGATGTATATACATCTATTCATATTGAAGAGCTGACATGTACAGCACGTCAAACCAAGCTGGGTGATGAAGAAATTACTAGTGATATTCCGAACGTGAGTGAAGATGCACTTCGTCACTTGGATGAATCAGGTATTGCTTATGTGGGCGCAGAAGTAAAACCTGGTGATATTTTGGTGGGTAAAATCACACCAAAAGGTGAAAGTCAATTATCACCAGAAGAAAAATTGTTGCGTGCAATTTTCGGTGAAAAAGCATCCGATGTTAGAGATTCATCTTTGCGTGTTAAACCTGGTGATGAAGGTGTTGTTATTGACGTGCAAGTGTTCACACGTCGTGGCGATGAAAAAAATGACCGTGCAAAATCCATTGAAGAAGCTTCGGTTGAGCAACTCTATACGGACAAAGAAGATGAACGTCGTACTTTAGAAGAAAACGTGCGTTCTCGTTTGCAAGCATTGTTGGCAGGTAAAAAAGCGGTTACTGTGAAAGGTCTAAACAAAGGGGATAAAATCCCAGATGACCACTTGGCTTCATTGACAGTGAAAGATCTGTCTACGCTTTCAGTCGATGATGATGACATCAATACTCAAGTTGCATCCATCTTAAGTAATATGGATACTGAACGTGAACGTTTAGAAACACGTTTTGAAGAGAAGGTTGCTAAAGTTCGCGAAGGTTCAGAATTGAAACCTGGTGAACTTACGGTTGTTAAAGTATTTGTTGCTGTAAAACGCAAATTGCAACCTGGTGACAAAATGGCGGGTCGCCATGGTAACAAAGGTGTTATTTCAGTGATTGTACCTGAAGAAGATATGCCTTATGCCGCAGATGGTCATGCTGTTGATGTTTGTTTGAACCCGTTGGGTGTACCATCACGGATGAATATCGGTCAGATTTTTGAAGTGCATATGGGTCATGCAGCTAAAGAGCTGGGTCGTCGTTTGGATGAAATGGTAAGAGCAGAGATTGCTGTTGAAGAGCAACGTGAATTCTTACTTGAGATTTATGAAGGTGATGAAAAAGCCTGTGCATCCATCAAGAAGATGGGTACAAAAGATATCGAAGGTCTTGTTGAAACATTGAAAGGTGGTGTACCCATTGCGACACCTGTATTTGATGGTGCCAAAGAGGCTGACATCGATAATATGTTGAACTTGGCGGAAGTGGAAGCTGAAGGCCAAATGGTTCTTTATGATGGTTACACTGGTGAAGCATTTGATAGACCCGTGACTGTGGGTCAAATGTATATCTTGAAACTACATCACTTGGTGGATGAGAAAATCCACGCACGTTCGACAGGCCCTTACTCGTTGGTTACACAACAACCTTTGGGTGGTAAAGCGCAGTTTGGTGGTCAGCGATTTGGTGAGATGGAAGTTTGGGCACTTGAGGCGTATGGTGCATCTTATACCCTACAAGAAATGTTGACTGTGAAAGCCGATGACGTACAAGGTCGTACGAAGATGTATGAGTCTATTGTTCGTGGTGAAATGACATTTGAAGCAGGTATTCCTGAGTCGTTTAATGTGATGGTCAAAGAAATGAATGCTTTGGGTATTGATATGTCCATGGTGAAAAAACCAGTTGAAGGCGAAGGAGAATAATCATGCAAGAATTATTTAAATTATTCCAAAAACCAAGTCGTGTTGAAGATTTTGATGGCCTTCGTGTTGGTTTGGCTAGTCCTGAAAAAATTCGTTCATGGTCATATGGTGAGGTTAAAAAACCTGAAACCATCAACTACCGTACATTTAAACCAGAACGTGATGGTTTGTTTTGTGCCAAAATCTTTGGTCCAATCAAGGATTACGAATGTTTGTGTGGTAAATACAAACGTTTGAAACATCGTGGTGTGGTTTGTGAGAAATGTTCGGTTGAAGTGATTCAATCCAAAGTTCGTCGTGAGCGTATGGCACATATCGATTTGGCTGCACCAGTTGCACATATCTGGTTCATGAAATCATTGCCTTCGCGTATTGGTCTTATTTTGGATAAAACCTTAAAAGAGCTTGAGCGTATCTTGTATTTTGAATCTTATGTGGTGCTTGATCCTGGGCTAACCAGTCTTGATCAATACCAACTGCTTTCCGAAGAAGAGTATATTGAAGCTTTTGAAGAATATGGTGAAGAATTCCGCGCTGCTATGGGTGGTGAAGCTTTACGTGAAATGTTGAAAAACATTGACCTTGAAGAAGAACGCCAATCATTACGTGCACAAATTGCAGCAACTAAAGCTGTAACAAAATTAACCAAACTTACCAAACGTTTGCAAACCATTGAAGCTATGGTGGGTTCGGGTAACCGTCCTGAGTGGATGATTATGGAAGTGATTCCAGTGTTGCCACCAGAGATTCGTCCATTGGTTCCTTTGGACGGTGGTCGTTTTGCGACTTCTGATTTGAATGATTTGTATCGCCGTGTGATTAACCGTAACAACCGTTTGAAGCGTTTGTTGGAACTGAATGCACCAGAAATCATTACACGCAATGAAAAACGTATGTTGCAAGAGTCTGTGGATGCATTGTTTGATAATGCGCGCCGCTCTAAACCGATTGCTGGTAACAACCGTAGACCACTGAAATCACTATCTGATGTGATCAAAGGTAAACAAGGTCGTTTCCGCCAAAACTTATTGGGTAAACGTGTGGATTATTCAGGTCGTTCTGTGATTGTGGTTGGTCCTGAACTTAAACTGCATCAGTGTGGTCTACCTAAGAAGATGGCACTGGAATTATTTAAACCATTTATTTATCATAAACTTGAATTACGTGAGTTGGCATCAACAATTAAACAAGCACGTAAACTTGTAGAGCAAGGTATTCCTGAAGTTTGGGATATTTTGGCAGAAGTCATTCATGAGCATCCAGTGATGCTTAACCGTGCGCCAACATTGCATAGGTTGGGTATCCAAGCCTTTGAACCGATTTTGATTGAAGGTAAAGCGATTCAATTGCATCCGCTTGTTTGTACTGCATTCAACGCCGACTTTGACGGTGACCAAATGGCAGTTCACGTACCACTTTCAACAGAAGCGCAAATGGAAGCACGTGCTTTGATGATGGCATCGAATAATGTGTTGTCACCAGCTACAGGTAAACCTGTGATTGTACCTACACAAGATATGGTACTTGGTGTTTATTATTTAACGCGTGAGCGTCCTTTTGAAAAAGGTGAAGGCACTATTTTTGTTTCACCTGATGAAGTACAACGTGCTTATGATGCAGGTTCTGTACATGTTCATACGCGTATCACATGCCGTATTCGCGGTGCTCGTGAGGAAACCACAGTAGGTCGTGCTATTCTTTCGACTATTTTGCCAGAAGAGCTACCTTTTTCTAGCATCAACCGTGTGTTGGGCAAAAAAGAATTGGCAAACCTTATTGAGCAATGTTTTGTGGCTGCAGGTAATAAAGCAACTGTATTGTTAGCAGACCGCTTGAAACATCTGGGTTATACATTTGCCACACGTTCAGGCGCTTCTTTCTGCCTTGGAGATGTGATTATTCCTGAGTCTAAAGCAACTCTGGTTGAAATGACTGAAAATGAAGTACAAGACGTACAACAACAGTATAGAGATGGTTTGATTACCGCTGGTGAGCGTTATAATAAAGTTATCGACTTGTGGACGAACACCACAGAGAAGGTTGCCCGTGCTATGATGGACAACTTGCAAACTGAGCAAGTAACGTCTCCAGATGGTAAGAAAACAGAATCTATGACCACGTTTAACTCAGTTTATATGATGGCTGATTCGGGTGCGCGTGGTTCGGCACAGCAAATTCGTCAGTTAGCGGGTATGCGTGGTTTGATGGCAAAACCTGATGGTTCAATTATTGAAACGCCAATTACAGCAAACTTCCGTGAAGGTTTGACAGTATTACAATACTTCATCTCTACTCATGGTGCGCGTAAAGGTCTTGCCGATACAGCATTGAAAACTGCAAACTCAGGTTATTTGACACGTAGGCTTGTTGATGTTGCGCAGGATTCTGTGATTCGTGAACAAGACTGTGGCACAGCCACAGGTATCACAATCTCAGATTTGGTTGATGGTGGTGAAGTGATTGAAGCTATGTCTGAGCGTGTGCTTGGTCGTGTGTTGCTTGAAGCCGCAGTTGACCCATTGTCTGGCATAGAAATCGCAGCAGCAGGAACCATGATTAATGAAGATTTGGTTGAAAAAATCGAAGCTTCAAACATTGAATCATTGCGTATTCGTTCGGTGTTAACCTGTGAAGCAGACGAAGGTGTTTGTGCAACATGTTATGGTCGCGACCTTGGTCATGGCACACCTGTAGGTATGGGTGAAGCTGTGGGTGTGATTGCTGCGCAATCTATTGGTGAACCAGGCACGCAGCTGACCATGCGTACTTTCCACGTGGGCGGTACTGCATCGCGTTCAACTGAAGCGGCAAGTGCTGAAGCGAAGTTCAATGGTACAGTCAAGCTTGAGCATGAAATTGTGGTAACAGATACCCAAGGTGCTGAAATTGTGATTAATCGCCATACGGAATTATTGGTGATGGATGCTGGTGGTAAAGAAGTTGAACGCCATCGTATTCCTTATGGTGCACGTTTGTTGGTTAAATCAGGCGATGAGGTTGCTAAAGGCAAAACATTGGCTGAATGGGATCCATACACCATGCCATTGATTGCTGAAGTAGATGGTAAAGTTCGCTACGTTGACATTGAAGAAGGCAAAACGATTCGTGAAGAAGTGGATGAAGTAACGGGTATGTCTAGCCGTGTGGTGATTCAAGGTTCTGATGTTGGTTCTGCTGCATTGCGTCCACAAATGCAATTGGTTGATCCGAAGAACCCTGATGATGATCCAATCATTATTGCACGTACCAATGTTCCAGCACGTTATTTCTTGTCGCCAGGCGCGATTATGAACCGTGAAAATGCTGAAGAAGTTCGTGCGGGTGACGTGTTGGCACGTATTCCACGCGAAACCTCAAAAACTAAAGATATTACGGGTGGTCTACCACGCGTGGTTGAATTGTTTGAAGCACGTAAACCTAAGAACTTGGCATTCATTGCGGGTGCTGATGGTACGATTGTGTTTGGTAAGGATATTCGTGGTAAGCGCCGCATCTACATCGAACCAGATGATGGTGGTGATGCATTTGAATATCAGATTCCAAAAGGTTCACATATCAGCGTACAAGAGGGTGACCGTGTACGTCGTGGTGAGCGTTTGATGGAAGGTTCACCTGCGCCACATGACATCTTGAAAGTATTGGGTGTGGAAGCATTGTCGAAATACTTAACTGATGAAGTGCAAGAAGTTTATCGTTTGCAAGGCGTGAAAATTAACGACAAACACATTGAAGTGATTGTGCGTCAAATGATGCGTAGAGTGCAAATTATGGACCCAGGTGCTTCAACTTATGTTGCTGGTGAACAAGTTGAACGCAAACAGGTGATTCGCTTGAATCGTAAGCTTGAAGCTGATGGTAAACCACCTGTTGTCTTTGAACCAGTGTTGCTTGGTATTACGAAAGCATCGTTGAACACAGAGTCATTTATTTCTGCAGCATCGTTCCAAGAAACGACACGTGTTATCACTGAAGCAGCTTTGGCTGGCAAGGTGGATTGGTTAACGGGCTTGAAAGAGAATGTAATTCTTGGTCGTTTACTTCCTGCTGGTACGGGTATGGCAGTGCGTAATGCACCCAAACCCAAGCAAGAAGAAGATGAAGAAGTTGTGGCTGAGGTCACGGAAGCTGATGTGGAAGTGGTTGAAGCTGCAACCGAAGTCGGTGTCCAAGACGAAGCATAAAAACGAAAAAGGCACCTGAGGGTGCCTTTTTTATTATTTCATGAAAGTGTGCAGCATTGTAATACAGGTGAGGTGAGACATGATTCAGAGACTCTTTGGTATGTTTTCAAGAGATATATCGATTGACTTGGGTACAGCAAACACGCTGATTTATGTGCGTGGTGAAGGTATTGTGCTGAATGAACCTTCGGTAGTGGCAGTGTATGAGGGTGGTGGTCCACGTAACCGCCGAGTGCTTGCTGTTGGTGAAGATGCTAAACGTATGCTGGGGCGCACACCTGATTCAATTCGCGCGATTCGTCCACTCAAAGATGGTGTGATTGCCGACTTTGTGGTCACTGAAGAAATGTTAAAACAATTTATCCGGAAAGTTCATAAACGTTCTTGGGGCATTGCACCGCGTATTGTGATTTGTGTGCCGTATGGCTCTACACCAGTAGAGCGTCGTGCGATTCGCGAATCGGCATTATCTGCTGGCGCACGGCAAGTATTTTTGATTGAAGAGCCTATGGCTGCAGCTATAGGTGCAGATTTGCCAGTGACTGAAGCTAATGGATCGATGGTGGTTGATATTGGTGGTGGTACTGCTGAAATTGCAGTCATCAGTTATGGTGGAATCGTATATTCTAAATCTGTTCGTGTGGGTGGAGATAAGTTCGACGATGCAATTATTAATCATTTGCGTCGTAAATATAGTCTGCTTGTGGGTTCACCAACTGCTGAACGTATCAAGATGACATTAGGTAGTGCATGCGCACAAGAAACCCGTCGTGAAATGAATGTTAAAGGTAGGGATTTAATTAATGGTGTCCCTAAAAACTTATGTTTGGATGACTCGGATATTTTAGAAGCTTTGATAGAGCCAGTAAACTCTATTGTCGAAGGTGTGAAAGTATGCTTGGAGCAAACACCACCTGAATTGTCTGCTGACATTGTAGATAAGGGTATTGTGCTTACAGGTGGCGGTGCATTACTTACAGGCTTGGATACGCTGCTACGTGATGAAACAGGCTTACCTGTTACAGTTGCTGAAAATCCTTTGCACTGCGTTGTTTTAGGTAGTGGTAGAGTGCTTGAAGAACTTGATAAAATGCGTGGCGTCTTATTTGAAGAATGAATGAAAAATTTCGTATAAAATTTAAAATTGCGCACCTTTGGTGGGCAACTGTTTTTTTATGCATTGTGGTTTTATCATTTCAATTGCCAGTTGGTCAAAAATTAAATATTGCTACAGCACCGTTGATTCACATGGTGCAATCTCCTGTGCGTTGGTTTCAAGGCTTATCCTTGTGGTTTGATACCTCTAGGGAGTTACAACTACGGGTGTTAACTTTACAAGAAAAAGTCGATAAACAAGCGACCCTTCAGCAAGTGTTGACGACTGTTAAGGCAGAAAATAAACAACTAAGACGTTTGTTAATGATTACCCAACTTGATGGTTATACTTGGCAGGTTGTTCCTGTGGTAAGTCGTAGCCAAGAAGAAAAAAGTCGGCGTTTGATGGTGCAGGGAAAGGGCATTCAAAAAGATGATATTGTGGTGTCCCATGAAGGTTTGGTCGGTTTGGTTGATGAAGTCGGCGCAGAACATGCTGTGGTGCGTACTATTCTTGACGCATCGATAGCTGTACCTGTGACCAAGTCAGGAAGTCAAATGGCAGGTCTAGTGCGTGGTGATGGAGAACATTTAATTGTTGATTTTATACCACGCGCTAAAGCACCAAATGTTGGAGATCTTTTGATAGCTAGTGGTGCAGGTGGAGTTTTCCCCGTAGGTTTACCCGTTGCTGTGGTTGAAAAGGTGAAAGCTGTAGCTGGTGGGGTATTTGTTGAAGTGATTGCTAGCCCTGTTGCTTATTGGCAGCGTGATGCTTGGCTGTCGATTGCTAGTAAACAACATGTACGCTGAGAAAATGTTTATACCATCGGTCTTGCTAGGCGCATTTTTAGGTTTGGTATGTACGATGGCTTTTGCAGGTGATTGGAGTCAGCCAGATTGGAGTTTGGCACTGCTTTTGGCGGTGTTGTTGAGCAAACCGAAAACGTGGATTTGGCTTTTACCCAGTGTAGGTATGCATGATTTGTTTTTATACTGGTCGGTATGGGGCGTGTTTCCATTTGCGGTGCTTTCAGTCATTCTTATTTTTTACACAGACAAGAAAATTGGACCTGGACAACCACAGCGTTGGGCTGCATTGATGCTGCATGTTTATGCATTGTGGCTAACAGGTTTGGATGTGCTAAGTTTGTTTCTTACCTTCACTTTAAGCGTTTGGTTATGGTTTGTATTTTCATCAAGTAGAGAGAAGGTCTATGTGGAACCAGCTTGAGGTTCGCCAGCGTTATGACCAACGTATTTATATTTTTATAGTGCTACTGTTTTGCCTGATGTTGTTGTTATTGGGGCGTATGATTCAATTGCAGTGGGTACAGTATTCAAAACATTTTACACAGTCGGAAGATAATCGCATTCATATTTCACCAGTATTACCAACGCGTGGTATTATGATGGACAGGTTTGGACAAGGTTTGGCTGTCAATGAAGTGTCGTATAAAATCACTTTAGTTCCTGAACGTGTGGAGAATTTAACAACTGTTTTTGCTTCATTACAACACTTGTTGGGTTGGACAGATAAACAAATTCAACGCATGAAAAAACGTGTTCAGCGAGCGCGTTCTGATAGGGCTGTTTTACTCATGGATCAATTAACATGGTCCACTGTTGCGCCTCTTGCCGCGCGGTTACATCATTTTTCTGGGGTGGATGTGGTGGCGGGCACCCACCGCTATTATCCGTATGCGATACAAACATCACACATGGTAGGTTATTTATCTTTGGTGCGAGACGTGGACATTAAACAAGGATACTTACGTATGGAATATGTTGGGCGAAGCGGCCTTGAACGTATCTTTGAGAAACGCTTGCATGGTCATTTGGGATACAGACATGAGGAGGTCGATGCCAAAGGGCGGCGAGTAGCATTACTCAAGACAATTGCCCCTGTTACTGGTGAGAATATTCAGTTAAGCCTAGATGTAGAGTTACAAAATGTAGCTGCTAAAGCTTTAGGGGATAGAACGGGTGCTGTGGTAGTCATGGATGTTCATACTGGAGAGGTATTAACTTTATTGAGCCAGCCAGGGTATGATAGCAATAAGTTTATAACGGGGCTTGAAACAGCACAATGGAATGCGTGGTTGAATGATGCACAAAGACCGCTTTTAAATCGTACAACGCAAGCTGCGTACCCGCCAGGATCGACTTTTAAGATGATACCGAGTTTTGCAGGTTTGGCCCAAGGTTTAAAATTGGCTAGAGGTTCAACACAGTGCCCAGGTTATATTGAGCTTGCCGATCGAAAAATTCGTTGTTGGAAGAAACAAGGTCATGGGCATGTGGATATGCATGATGCACTTGTTCATTCTTGTGATGTGTATTTTTATAAAATGGGTGATGCGCTTGGCATGAGCCGATTAACGCAAGAGGCTAAAAGGTGGGGGTTTGGTGAGCGAACAGGTATTAACTTGCCCCCTGAGTCCAAAGGCCTTTTACCCAAAGAGCGGCCTGGTATGGGAAGAAGAAACTGGTATCGTGGGGAAACAATGATTACGGCAATTGGGCAAGGTGCTGTGACCGTAACACCTGTGCAAATGGCAAGGTTTGCGGCGGCTATTGCTAATGGTGGACAAATTTTACAGCCTTTAGTTGAGAAGAATAAGCCCATTCATATTGTGAGAACATTGGATATCAAACCAAGTCATTTGAAAATAGTGCGCCAAGCGATGCGCGATGTGGTTGCAGACCCAAGAGGCACAGCTCATCGTGCACTATCTCGTGCAAAATGGACGGTTGCAGGTAAAACAGGTACAGCACAAGTGGTGATGATGGCAGATGATGAAGCAAGAACATCATCGGATGCAGCAAATCATCAAGATCATGCCTGGTTTATGGGTTATGCACCTTTTGAGAACCCTGAAATTTCCGTGGCAGTTTTTGTAGAGCATGGTGGGCACGGTGGCAGCTCTGCCGCTCCTGTTGCACGTGCGGTTATCGATGCTTGGGCAGAAAAAAAACGTGTTATTCGTGCACAGGTTAGCCCATGAATATATTTCAACGTTTAGACAGTGTATTGCTTTTGTGTTTACTTTCTCTTGCGGTGATTGGCATGGCAACGCTTTATGGGGCAGTGCATACTGGAGATATATCTATTTGGTACAAACAAGGTGTATATTGGTTGGTTGGTTTATTCGCTTTTACATTGATGTGTTTTATGCCGATTCGTATGGTAGGTATGTTGGTATGGCCTGTATATTTACTAGCTTTATTGTTGCTGTTATTAGTACCCTTTGTGGGGGATGTGCAAATGGGCGCTAGGCGTTGGATTGATTTAGGCTTTGCAAACATTCAACCTTCGGAGCTGATGAAGTGGGCGTTGGTTTTACTTTTGGCCTATTGGTTTGCCATGCGTGAAGCATCATCTTTGAGGGCGCTTGGTGCCGCCTTAATGTTTGTGAGTGTGCCAGCAGGTTTGATTGTGATTCAACCTGATTTAGGTACAGCGTTAGTGTTATGCTTGGCAGCTTCAGCGATTATTTTGGTGGCAGGGTTTCCTTGGAAGTGGTTTTTAGGTTTGGTAGCAGTTAGCCCTGTCGCACTCTATATTCTATGGCACAATATGCTGGACTATCAAAAAGGTAGGGTACTAAGCTTTCTTAACCCTGAGTTGGACCCTTTGGGTAAAGGTTATCACGTGATTCAATCATCTATTGCCATTGGTTCAGGGGGTATTTTTGGTAAGGGTTACCTTGAGGGAAGTCAGTCTCGGTTACACTTTTTACCAGAGCAACATACAGATTTCATTTTTGCCGTATTCGCAGAGGAGGGGGGATTAATTGCATCTTCAGTACTGTTTTTATTGTATGGAATTTTGATAACGCGGATATTAATCATTGCACTTCGTGCACATAGTCGTTTTGCAGGTTTGGCATGTGTGGGTATAGCCTCTATCTTCACTTTATATATCTTTGTGAATATTGGCATGGTTTCAGGTATGTTGCCCGTGGTTGGTGTTCCACTCCCTTTTATTAGTTACGGTGGCTCGGCGCTATTAAGTATGCTGGTTGCCTTGGGGTTAGTGATGCGGGTAGCGATTGAATCAAACGGTCAAGTTAGCTGGCAGCGACCGAGTAGTCCATTGAGCTAATTCTTTTAATATATGTGATATTTGTCTCTTGAATATAAGTTTATCCGCTTTAATGTTTTGCTTTATAAATAAGAAGGGGGAATATCATATGAAAAAGATTGTTTTAATTTTGACATTTTTAATGTCTTCAATGTTGGTAGGGCAAGCTTACGCAAGCTCGGTGAATATTAATAAGGCAACAGTCGAACAGTTGCAAACCGTGCATGGTATCGGTGAGAAAACAGCAAAAGCTATTGTTCAATATCGTAAAAAGCATGGTGCATTTAAAAATATTGCAGACTTGAAAAATGTTACGGGTATTGGTGATAAAAAATTCGCCAAGATGAAAAAAGAAGTGAAAGTCAGTGGTGCAACGTCAGTATCTAAAGACAAAAAGTCTAAAGATAACAAGAAAGATGCTAAGGCTGCGCGTGCGAAAGAGTCTAAGAAAGATAGTAAGTCAAAAGTGAAATCCAAGGATAAGAAAAAATCCAAAGATAAGAAAAAAGGCAAGAAAAAAGGCAAGAAAAAAGAAAAAAAATCAAAAGATAAGAAGAAAAAGAAAAGCTAAGGCTAATTATTCTTGAAGAAAGCAGGCAATGTGCCTGCTTTTTTTATGCGCGCTTGCCAAGCTTGTGTATTCATAGGTAACTCCCTATAATTTTTGGGTATGGTTATTTTAGAAAGGCAAGGAGTGTTTTTGAGTAAGGCAGTTGTCGTTGTTGGATTGGGTTATGTAGGGCTGCCATTGGCTTTGGCATTTGGTAGAGTGATGCCAACAGTGGGGGTTGACCTTTCTCAGCAGAAAATTGATGCATATAATGAGGGTTATGACCCGACAGGGGAAATGGCAAAAGCATTGTTTTCCCAAGCAAAGTATCTAAGTTATTCAAACAATTCTAAAGACATTAAGCAGGCAGACTTTGTGGTTGTTGCAGTGCCGACACCCGTAGACAGAGCGCATCAGCCTGATTTAACAGCAGTCAAAAATGCAACGACCATGGTTGGTCAAAGTCTTAAGCAAGGCGCAATTGTTATCTTTGAATCTACAGTCTACCCTGGTGTGACGGAAGATGTTTGTGTGCCTATTTTGGAAAAAGAATCGGGGTTAAAGTGTGGTATTGGTTTTAAAGTTGGTTACTCCCCTGAACGAGTAAACCCAGGTGATAAGGTGCATAGGCTTGAGACTATTGTGAAGGTTGTTTCGGGTCAGGATGAAGATACTTTAGAGCAGGTGGCACAGCTGTATGAGCAAGTGATTGAGGCTGGGGTGTATCGTGCCCCGACCATTAAAGTGGCCGAAGCGGCAAAGGTGATTGAAAATACGCAGCGTGATTTAAATATTGCATTGATGAATGAAGTTGCTGTCATTTTTGATAAAATGGATATTGATACGCAAGATGTATTGGATGCTGCGGGAAGCAAGTGGAATTTTTTACCTTTTAAACCAGGCTTGGTTGGCGGGCACTGTATAGGTGTTGACCCGTATTACTTGACCTATAAAGCTGAGATGATGGGTTATCAGCCCGATGTAATTTTAGCTGGGCGACAAATTAATGACGGTATGGGTAAATTTATTGCAGGTGTGACCATCAAAAAAATGATTGATGCAGACTGTAAAGTTAAGGGTGCTAAGGTGTTGGTGCTTGGTATTACATTTAAAGAAAACTGTGAGGATATTCGTAATTCTCGGGTGATTGATGTGATTGAAGAGTTGCAGTCTTTTGGTGTGTGTGTACAAGTGTTTGACCCTGTGGCGGATGCAGGCGAAGTAAAAAAGATATATGGACTTGAGTTGGTTCAGCTGAATGAGCTTGATGTTATTCAGGCTGTTGTGGCGGCAGTCCCGCACAATGAAATTGTGAATATCAATGTTGCTGACTTGGCTAAGAAAGGTAAGAAAGGCATGCCATTTTTAGACGTAAAATCTGCTTTTGCCAAGCCTGCACTTGAACAGGTGAATTTTACGGTATGGCGATTATAGTTTTTTAGTAGATACGGAGAGGGGTTAGATATTATGAGTTCAGAAAATGTAGTCTGGCACATGCATCATATCACGAAAGATGATAGAGCGAAACAGAAGCAGCAGCGCCCATGTATTCTATGGTTTACGGGTTTAAGTGGCTCAGGTAAATCAACGATTGCAAGTGCTGTGGAGCAAAAGCTTTTTGAGCTTGGTCATCATACATATTTATTGGATGGTGATAATGTGCGCCATGGTTTGAATAAGGATTTGGGTTTTAGTGATACGGATAGGATAGAGAATATTCGTCGTATTGGTGAGCTGTCTAAGCTGATGGTGGATGCTGGCTTGTTGGTGATGACGGCGTTCATTTCACCGTTTAAATCAGATAGAAGAATGGTGCGGGATCTCGTGCAAAGCTATGAGTTTATTGAAGTGTATATGGATACTTCTTTAGACGAGTGTGAGCGTAGAGACCCGAAGGGTTTATATAAAAAGGCACGTAAAGGTGAGATTAAAAACTTTACAGGTATTGATTCTGAATATGAAATACCAGAAGCCCCTGAAGTTGTAGTCGATACCGTGCAATGCAGTATTAGTGAGTGTGCAGACCAAGTGGTTGCATATTTAAAAGAACATAAGATGATTGGTTAAATAATGCAATGCTTTGCCTATGCCTAGGCAGCGCACGGCTTAGGGCATTGGATTGTTCAGGCATGGCACAGTAGTGTGGATGATAGAAGTACATGTTGATGAATATTTAGGCGGAGATGATATTTATGGGAGAGCAAAGTGAGTAAGGTTGCATTAATTACAGGTGTCACAGGGCAAGATGGTTCTTATTTGGCAGAGTTTTTATTAGAAAAAGGCTATCAGGTACATGGTATAAAGCGGAGAGCATCTTCTTTTAATACACAACGAGTAGACCATATATTCCAAGACCCACATGAGAAAAACAAGCGGTTTATGTTGCATTATGGTGACTTGACGGACTCTTCGAATCTTACGCGTATTATTCAAGAGGTTCAGCCTGATGAGGTGTATAATCTTGGTGCGCAATCACATGTGGCGGTAAGTTTTGAGTCGCCTGAATATACAGCTGATGTTGATGCTATGGGTACGTTGCGTTTGTTAGAAGCGATTCGTTTATTGGGCATGGAAAAGAAAGTGAAATTTTATCAGGCTTCTACTTCTGAATTGTTTGGTGAAGTGCAAGAAACTCCACAAAAAGAAACGACTCCATTTTACCCACGTTCACCGTATGCTGTTGCTAAAATGTATGCTTATTGGATTGTGGTCAACTACCGTGAATCGTATGGTATGTATGCTTGTAATGGTATTTTGTTTAACCATGAGTCGCCACGCCGTGGTGAAACGTTTGTTACACGTAAAATTACCCGTGGTTTAGCAAATATTGCTCAAGGTTTAGAGAAGTGTTTGTTTATGGGTAATATTGA
>Ga0256829_1001324_pt1 | contig 20633 bp, 21 predicted proteins | sample 131447metaG_FD_185979 | JGI IMG/M metagenome (GOLD analysis project Ga0256829, IMG submission 185979) | Hydrothermal vent microbial communities from Lau Basin, Pacific Ocean - 131-447 | ecosystem: Environmental > Aquatic > Marine > Hydrothermal vents | place: Pacific Ocean: Lau Basin | collected...
CAACAGCTTGAGATATAGTAATCCCATAAGCCTTTTGACTAATAATTTTACTAAACTCTAAAACTACCTTTTCAAGTTGCTCTTTATCTGTAAATATAGCTTTTATATTTCCAGCAGCATTGAGTAAAATATTTGCATCACTCTCTTTATATCCCGATATTTTTAAAAACTCATCAGAGACACTTTTAACTATCTCACTAGCCCCTACTATCTCTTGAAGCTTATTTGTTTTAAAAATAAAATCTTGTATCCCTTGCACTGAGGCACCATATAAATATTTACTCATGTATTTCCTCCACTTCTATCTTCCCAAGTCCAAAAACAGTCTGTTTTCCGACACCTAGTAATTCGCCTAATTTTAGTACCTCACAACTCTCTTTGTTGAGATTTTTTATCTTTATATATCCCATTATTCCACCCATATTCATCGTTGTTTTTTGTCTGTTACTTGCTCTTGTAAGCTCTTTGTAGTGTAACTCTTTTGTTACTATCTCGCCTTCTATTTTATAAGGAAACTTTTTATATCCTACACCTAAGAGTCGCATTTGCCTTTGATATATCGAGTTTATAATATCTTTGAGTTCTAGTTCATTACCTCTTACAAACCTGTTCTCTTTTTTCATCCTCAATGGTGTGATAAATTCTAGTGTAATATTTTGACAAATAGTGTCTATTTGGAAGGTTTTTATGTACTCTTTTGGTAATTTTATCTGATGGTTTTCTATACAACTACTATCATTGACATACATATCAAAATCTTTGTAAGTGGTTTTCTCTTTGCCTAAACCATTTTGCGTAAGCATCATGTAAAATGCGGAGACTACATAGGGGAGTTTTTCACAAGCATCATCAAAAAGATAAAAATCAAAGTTATAGTAATCAAGCCCAAGTTTAAAATCAAATCTGTACTTATGAAAACTATTTTTTTCTTCATAGAATTGATAATAGAGGCAGTTATTTGTGGCAAAACACCCCTCACATTGATACGAAGGATTGATACATGTTACCTTTTTAAGTGCATAACCTAAAGCACCACGAAGCTGACTTCCAACAAAAAATGCTGGTTTTCTTTTGGATCTAATAAGAATAGATAATTTTGTGTATTTCAAAAACTTGGTTCCTTCTGAAAATTTTATATTATACCTTAAAATTTTGTTTTGCTAAATAGATTTTCATCGTTTTTTCATCTTTTGCTACTGCAAAGTGTCCATTGCTATGTACAAAATCCATACTTTTATCTTGCAGAAGGGCTTTGCCATGAAGTTCAAAAGTGCCTAATCTTTTAGTAGGTATTTTTACTTTCCATTTCCCTTCTTGTACATCTTCCCATACCACAGCATTTATATTTGGAGTTACTTCTCCATTGATATAACTTGTCCAGTGCGGGGTAAATCTGCTAAGTTCCATAATGGCTGGATTGTTGTTAAACACAAAGGAGTTTGACACAATAGCTTTTGCATCCTCTACTGCATCTTCTAAACTTTTCATAGAACGAAGTACCGTCATTGCAAAATCCACCGCTTTTTCAAATGCCCTATCTTGTTCCTCTTCATAAATATCCTTATGATTAAAGCATCTGATAAGACTTGAATACTCAAAAGGTTTTGCTTTAGAGATACCGACATCATTATCATCTACCATTTTCATGAGTTGAGATATTTTAGGGTATTGTTCTTTTAACTCTAAGAAGTCCCAAATAAGTCCTGCACTACTTTTACCACCTTTATACTGATGATGATCAAAATACTTCTCACCATCAAATTTTCTGCCTATGTCAATAACTATATCATACATGCTAAAATCTGCTGTATCATGATTTACTCTTGAAACTACTATTTTATTATCTGTAAAAGTTCTTAATAATGCAATGGCAGTCACTTCATCCGCATGAAATATTTTATTGTGTGTTGCTATATTTAATCGCATACTGCCACCTTATAGTTTTTTCTACTGTATCTTTTTTTACTAGGTTTCACTCTTGTGACTGGATTAAAACCCCATGTAATTCTCTGTTTTTGGTGTGCTATGTTTATATGTATTGTTTCTTTCATGAATGTTTCCTTTTAAATTATTTTAAAATAATAACAAGTCTTGTAGTCAAAGATTGTCTATTAATGAATTATATTGGGTAAGGTATGGGAGGAGAAATTTGGCTTATCTATCTCAAGCCAACAAAGATACTTAAAGAAGAAGCCTAGAGTTCGTCAACTCTGGAAATCGCTTCTTTATTGCCTCCCCTGCACTTTTAGGAATTTGTATTAAAATTGGTTCTTTGTCTTTATCTAGCCAATAAATTATTTTTTTGAGATTGTTTTCACTCATGGAAGTACAACCGACAGTTGGGATACCCTCTCCTCTTTGTATATGCATAAAAATACAAGAGCCTCTTTTTTTCATTGCATTTTTGTTATGTGCTACGACAATTCCATACTTATAAAGTCTATCCTTGCGTTTCATATGCTCAAAACTCTTTTCATCCCCTTGTGCGACAATAATTTTATTGTAATCTTTGGAGTTACTATCATCAACACATATTAAATTTTTACTTGCATACTTATAAGGCATATCTACTTTTAAACTCTTTTCATATCCAAAAATAGCACTCAGTTTGAAGATGCCACTCGGTGCTTTTTTATCCCCTTCATACTTGAGAACATCCCCTTTTTTATGGGAAAGTTCGCCCTCTCCTATTCCCCAGCCTAAACCATTTTTCCCAAGATTCACAGCTATTGTTTGAAAAACTTGTTTTCCATTTTCATAACAGGCTAATTGTGCGGTACTTGCATTAAAATCATCACTCACAACCAATACAATTTGTTCAGATGAAAACACCAATGTTGAAATACATAGTAAATTTAAGAAACTTTTTATCATAAAGTATGGTACTATTACTATTAAGTAATAAACCTTAAAGATGGAAAAAAATTATGAGCATAAAAATACGAAGTGCAAACGAAAAAGATTCTGCTTTTTTAGCAAAGATGATTTTAAAAAGTTCAAGAGCTGCCAAAAAACATGGTATCTTTGATATTGCTTTTGACATGACAGACGATGCCGATATTTTAAGCAAACTCGAAGCACTCACACAAACACAAGCAAAAAATTATTGTCACTATAAAAATTTTCTTGTTGCAGAAGTAGATGGGAAAAATGTTGGAACTCTTTGTAACTATGAACCTCGCATAGCCACAAGAGAACAATTTATTTTAGCATTGAAAGAGCTTGGTTGTAGCGACAAAGCTTCTGAACGTCTTGAAGTTTTTTACACTTGCGAATTTGACCTCAACAATAGAACATTAATGTTTGATTTTATGGAAGAAGAAGAGGGATTTTTGGATGTTGGTATTTTAAAAGCCCTCACCCAAAAAAGTCTTTTAACCGCTCGATTAAAAGGGTACAGAATAGCACAAACTATTATAGAGATAGGTTCTCTCGAATCCGAACTTTTTTACAAAAAGCTTGGCTTTAGTGTTGTACAAACAAAAGAGTGCGAATTGTATCAAGAAACATTTGGACGACTTGGGCTTATGCTCCTTGAAACTGAGTTTTAAGGCTTGACCCCATAGAACTTACATATCTCGTCCTCCTTCCTTCTGTACTTGCTATTGGTTTAGCCCTTTACACTAAAAATGTCAATATTTCTCTCTTGAGTGGTGTTGTTTTAGGCACACTCATTCTCCATGATTTTAATTTGATTGATTCTTTGTATGCAATAGTAAACCTGTTTAACACGCTTTTACATGAGGCATGGATTCTCAAAACCTTAGCATTTGTTATCTTAGCTGGGTCTATCATGGCACTTATTGAAAAGAGTGGTGGTGTAAATGGATTTGTAGAGTATGTTTTACATAAAAGGTCTCTTGTCTCCTCTGCTCGTTCTGCACTTTTTTTAAGTTATTTTCTGGGTGTAGTTATTTTCATAGAAACGTCTATCACGGCTCTTGTCTCTGGTGCTGTTGGAAAACCCTTATGTGACAAGTACAAAATCCCCCATGCCAAACTTGCGTTTGTTTGTGACTCAACCTCTGCACCCATTGGTTCGCTCATTGTCTTAAATGGCTATGGCGCCTTACTTTTAGGACTTATAAATACACAAATCTCATTAGGCTACATTGACATAAACGCAAGCGATATGCTCATAAGTGCCTTAAAGTATAATTTTTATGCACTTTTTGCACTTGGTGTCAGTTTTGCTTTTATCTATTTTAGTTTTGACATAGGTTCTATGAGACATACACTTTATAAGCCTACACAAAGTCTTAAACGCAGTAAACAAAGCAGTAGTATGTTTTATATGCTTTTACCTGTACTCCTTATGATACTACTTGTTTTTGTTTTTTTATACCTTACAGGTGATGGAGACATCTTAAAAGGAAGTGGTTCAAGTGCTATCTTTTACACGATGCTCACCACGCTTCTTTTTACTTTTATCTATTTTATCAGCACAAAGAACATGAGTGTAACAACATGGTCAAAAACAGCTTATAGGGGTGCAAAGAGTTTTGTTCCTGTCTCTTTTATCTTAATCTTTGCGTTTGCTATGGGGAATGTAACGGGAGAGTTACAAACAGGGATATACCTCTCTTCTTTTGCCACGACAAACATAAGTGTTTATCTTTTAGCAGGAGCTATTTTTCTCCTTGCTTCTCTCATCTCTTTCTCTACTGGTACTTCTTGGGGTACTTTTTCTATTATGGTTCCCATAGCTGTTCCTATGGCAGTTGCAATGGATGCAAATATTGCCCTTGCCATCGGTGCTGTTATTAGTGGTGGTGTCTTTGGAGATCACTGCTCTCCCATCTCAGATACTACGATTATATCTTCCATGGCAGCAGATTGTGAAGTGGGTGAGCATGTCAAAACACAACTCCCTTATGCCCTCATAAGTGGTATTTTAGCATTACTCTCTTTTATACTTGCGAGTTATTTTTAAACACGCTTGAGGTATTTGTTAAGTTCTGCTTCTAACATTTTATTCTCAATAGGTTTTGCGACAAATCCATCCATACCAACATTCAAAAACATCTCTCTATCAGTTTCTAAAGCACTTGCAGTAAGGGCCATAATAGGTGTCATATGCAAGTTTTTCTCTTTTTCGTATGCTTTTATCTGCTTCATCGCTTCAATACCATTCATATTTGGCATATTTTCATCCATAAGCACCATATCAAAACTCCCCTCCTTAAACTTACTCACCGCTTCTACCCCATCATTAGCTATCACAAAATCAATCCCATAATCCATCATCAGTAGTTTTATAAGCATTTGGTTTGTCTTGTTATCTTCGGCTATAAGCACACTCCCCTCATACTCTATCTCCTCCTCTTTCTCTTCTAGTGCTTTTGTCGCCTTCTCTTGTACTTTTTTGACACCCGTTGCATGAATAGCCTTGACAATCTCTTTAGGAACAAAAGGAGCATACAGCGCATAAATATGCTCAATATCAGCTAACTTAATATGTGTCGTATTTAAAAGTGCGATGGCAGGGATTTTTGCATCTATAATAGCTTCATTATGGGATTCATCTGGTGCAAAAAAGAGTACATCGTAACCATCTGCTGTATAAGTATCTATTTCGACAATATGTTCAATGCCAAAGGATTGCAGGTAGTTGCGCATCAATTTAAGTCGTGTTTGACACACATCACAATCATTTAAAATCGCGAATCGAATATCTTTTAAAACTTTTGTTTCAAGATATTTCAAAGGTTTTTGCTCTATTGTCTCACAAGGGATAGAGAGAGTAAATGTTGAACCTTCTTGGACTTCACTCTCTAATGTTAATGTTCCCTCCATTAAAGTGGCTAAATTAGAGGAAATAGAGAGTCCGAGTCCTGTTCCTCCATAGTTTCGTGTTGTTGAACCATCTGCCTGAGTAAACGCAGAAAAAACTTTTTTTTGATTGGTTTTAGAGATACCTATACCACTATCACGAACAGCAATTATAAGCTGTTTATTTCTATAAAGAACTGTAACTTTCACCTCACCGAAGTTAGGTGTAAACTTGATTGCGTTTGAAAGTAAGTTTGAGACAATTTGCTTGACTCTTGTCACATCTACATTTAAAAGATGCGGTATTTGTGGGTCTATAAAAGTAGCATAGAGCAAATCTTTTTCGTATGCTTTTGAAGAGAAGAGCATCGCAACATCACTCATGGAAGCGACTATATCTGTTGGATGTTTATCTATAATAAATTTACCACTTTGAATCTTGGAAAAATCTAAAATATCATTAATAATTGTCAAAAGAGATTTTCCACTCTCATCAATAACACGCACATACTCTAAATGTTTTTCATTTGTAAGTTGCTTTTTCAAAATAGCAACAAAACCAAGGATGCCGTTTAGTGGTGTACGAATTTCATGCGACATATTTGCCAAAAATTCATCTTTCATCACCTGTGCTTGAATTGCTTCATCTCTTGCCTTGGTAACTGTTTCTACCTGATTATGCAACTCTAAAGTTTGTGCATAGACTTTATCTTCCAAAGAACTATTCACTCTCTCAAGTGAATCTGTTTGCTCTTTTATCTTGTCACTAATCAACTCTATCAGCTCTAAAAAAACTTTTTTTAGTTCAACCAAATTAGGATTTCGTGGTTCAAAATAGGGTCTTTCAGAAAAATCACCCTCTTTCATCATGAGTACTATTTGTGTCACCTCATTAATAAAATCAGCATCATCAATCAAAGAATCATTCAAGAGATGCATTTGCTTGTTGATATTATCTGCCATATCTTTGACTTCATCTTCAGAATCAATCTCTATATCTTGAGGGAGCTCTTTTTGAAAATGTAAATACTGAAAAAAATCATCCAAACCTTCACCAAGCTTTTGAATAGAGTGTGCAATTCTATGAGAGACATGTACATTAATACTCAAAAGGAGCAAAATGACAAGTAATGTTCCTACAATCTCTATAACAAGACGGCTTGTCAAGGCACTCTTTTTTTGCTCTAATAAAAAAACAATTTCCTTAAAAAGTTCCGTATAGAGATTATGAATAGAATCTACTTTCTTACTTGATTTTTCAAACCATTCTTGGGGTGTTAAGAGAAGGTAGTTCAAATCTAAACTTGCATATTTTTTATCAAGGTTTCTGAGTTTTTGCTTATACTTCGTCTTTTCCAAAATAATTTTTATATATTTACTCTCTTGTTTTTCAGATTTAATATTTGTCCGTATCTCATACCTATCTTTTTCACTAATATCGTCTTTACTGAGTAATTGCGTCACCTGCCCTCGTCTGTGTGCATTGAGTTCTTGCAGTTTTAAAATTTTTTGTAATGCGATAATATATGCAGATGTCTCTTCATCATGAGAGTTTAAAGGAACTGTATATATAAGTTCTAAAAGGATGTCATTAAAAGTGCTGTAAAACAAAAAAGCATCATTATGAGAAATAATATGCTGATCTACTTGTCTGCGTAGTGTTGGGAGAAAGTGTATCTTTTTTTCTATTGCATTAAAAAACTCTTGACTCAATCCAGAAGCATAGTTCGATTTGTTTTTAAGAAAATTTTTGTTTCTTTCATCACTCAACTTTCTATGCTCGAGTAAAGCTTTGGGGAAATAATCCTCTTGTATATTTTGGGCACTTATACTACTAAGACCTCTCTCATACTCTAGTTCATACATGAGTTGTGCTGCTGTATCTACCTGTTGTACTTGAGATAATATCTTATCATTGAGTTTCAAAACTTTGTAGTCGTTTAAAACAACAACAAACACAAGGAAGACAAGTGCAATTATCGGTATGATAATAATAAGAAACTGTTTTCTTTGAATTGTCAGTTGCATAAGTTCTCTCTTTTAAAGAGTAATTGTATCCATAATCGTCTTCACCGCATTCAAATGCTCTTGATACTCAAAGCTAGCATCATTTTCTTTGGCAGCTAACTCCATATCTTTACTCATCTCATAGAGTTCATTTAAACGCAGATTTCCAGCACTCCCTTTGATGGCATGTGCGTACGATGCTAAATTCGTTAAATCGTTCCCATCAATCGCATTTTGTATCTGAGTAACCGAGACATTTGCCTCTTCTAAAAAACTTTCTAAAAGCATCGGCATATGTTTTGCTTTCAAACCTATAATATTTGCCATTGCCTCATAATCTAAATTTGCATAGTTTGCTGATAAAATTGCCATTTCATTTCCTTATATTTCTTCTACAAATATTGTAGCATAATTTATATACATTTACCTCTAAGCGATATACTTTCGCAAAAAAAGGAATCTCATGTCCAATCTTATCGTTTTCGCACTCCTCGGTGCAGTTTTTTACTATGTCTTTAAAAGCTATACAAAGTATGAAGATTACTCCAAAGAGGCTTTTAAAAATTTCTCTGTCTCACATGAATCACTCAAACACAGTGAACTCGGTCTTTTTGTCGCATTAGTAGCAAAAGTTGCAAAGGCGGATGGAAGAGTCGATGCCCTTGAAGCACAACTTATTGGGATTATGTTTGATGACATTTCCGCCGTTTTCCCACAACCTGAAAAAACAAAACAGATTCTCAAAGATATTTTCAATGAAGAGAAAGATAAAAATGATGACATTCAAGCCATTGCAGAAGCCTTAGCGCAAGCGATACAAAGAGATAAACAAAAGCAGCAACAATTTATGGGCTTTCTTATCCAACTCGCATTTGTTGATGGTGAAGTCTCCAAAGGAGAAGATGAAGCACTCCAAACTATAGCCCAAGCACTCCAGTTTGACCCAAAAATGTACCATGCTCTTTTTGAACAGTTTGAAAAGATGATGCAAAACATGACACCAAAAGCAAATATTAATGATGCTTACAAAATCTTAGGCGTCTCAGCAGATGATGATATGAGTAGCATTAAAAAAGCCTATAGAAAATTGGTACGACAATACCATCCTGACATCATCAAATCACAAGGAAAAAGTGAAGCCTACATGAAAGAGGCAACCCAAAAAACGCAAGAGATAAACCAAGCCTATGAGATGATAAAAGAGGCAAGAAGATAGTTACTTAAAATCTCTCTCCCAAAAAAAATCTATCCAATCATTTGCCTCATTTATCCAAAAATGGGGCTTGTACACAGAACTTTGTTTGTAAAAAAGTGTTGCTGATTTGAAAAGTATCTTTGGGTACTTCTCTTGGAGATGTTGCATCACCACAGCAAAAGTCTCCCCACTATCGGCAATATCATCTACAACAAGCACTTTTTGTATATTTTCAAATAGTGAGGTGTCGTGGACACTAATCTGACTGCGTTTGTCTTGTCCATCATAAAGTTCAGTTCGCAAGGTTTGCACTTCTCTTATCTCTAAACCTTCCGCCATCGCATGCGCTAAAGTGAGTCCTCCACGAGCAATGCCAACAATTACTTCTGCCTCAAAATGCTGGACTTGCTGGATTAACTTTTGTGTATCGTTTTTAAATTCTTCATAAGCATAGTATTTCATAAATGCAATTATAATACAAAATATGCCATAATTGTTTATGAAAAAATTATTTACTCTTCTTTTGATAACACTCTCCCTTTTTGCGCAGACTCGTACAGAGTTCATTCAAGCACAGAAAACCGCTTTTCAAGAGTATAAAAAAACGCAAGGCAATGCGTTTGAACGCTATGCAAAAGCACAAAAAAAAGCTTACAATCAGTACAAAAAAGAGCTCCAAAAAATTTGGAGGGAACCCAAGCTATCTACAAAAAAGCAGTGGCTTTCCTACAGTAAAGATAAAAAATCTCGTGCCAATGTGGATTTTGAGCAAGAGACCATCACCGTTGAAGCCGTCGCAAAGACAGAAAAAGAAGCCAAACAAAAACTCAAAATCGCACTTGCAAAAGCAGTCACTATCAACACAAAACAGCTCCAAGAGAGTGACCCGCTTGAACAAACACTCCGTAAAATCAAAACCCCTCGAAGTATTATTCAAGCAAAAGTAAAAGCAGAACCTATCCTCTCTACCATTATTTTTAAAAAAAGACCTACACAAAAAAGTGTCGCAAAGTATGTGAACAAACATATCAACAAACAAACCATCAAAGTTCTCCCCTCAAAAAAAATCAAAGATGCCTTTGTCTATAAAGTCAAAATAAAAATGCCAAAAGGAGCCCTCTATAAACGTGCCAACATTTATGCCAATCAAATCAAAATTCAATCTAAAAAGCAAGCTATTCCCATAGAACTCACCTTTGCGATTATGCACACAGAAAGCTACTTTAACCCCAGAGCTCGTTCACCCATCCCTGCGTTTGGCTTAATGCAGATTGTCCCTAAATCAGCAGGTATTGATGCTTATTTTTATCTCTATAAACGCAAAAAACTTGTGAGTAGTAGTTATCTTTATAACAGCACAAACAACATAAAAATGGGAACTGCTTACTTACACATTTTATACTACCGTTATCTCAGAAAAATCAAAAATCCACAAAGCAGACTCTACTGTACCATTGCCGCATACAACACAGGTGCAGGAAACATCGCCTATGCTTTTACAAAACATTATAGTATGGGTAAAGCTGCACCACTCATTAACAAACTCACACCCCAAGAAGTCTATGCAAAATTACAAAAAGATTTGCGCTATGATGAACCAAAAATGTATCTTAAAAATGTCAACAAAAGAATGAAACTCTACCAGCATCTTTATTCTTTATAAAATCTTAAAAGATAATTTAAGTTTATTTTTAAAGGGGGGGGGTATAATTGTTTATCAAAAAAAGGAAGCTCATGTTCTCTCTCTCAAATGTAAGCATAAAAGTAAAAATTTTAGTGCTTTTTCTCGTTCCAGCACTCGCACTGGTGTATCAGGTCTCGGTTAGGTCTTTTGAAAAGTATTCTGCTGTGCAAGAAGATAAGATGACTCAAAAGTATATAGAACTCTCTGTCGCACTTGCCTCTTTAGTGCATGAGTCACAAAAAGAGCGCGGATTGACTGTTGCATTTATAGGTACACATGGGAAGAAGTTTGCAAATGAGCTACCAAGACAAAGAGTAACAACCGATGCAAAGAGACAAGCACTTCGTTCAGAGATACAGCATCTTCAAAAGATGGGTCTGTATGAAACGACTGAATTTCAATCTGATTTAGAAGCTTCGATGAATAAACTCGCAAATCTTCAAGCGCTTCGCTCACAAGTCACAGCCTTCTCCATACCTAAGGCAAAAGCCATCGCCTTTTATACTACTATGAACAAGATAATGATAGACACTATAGCTTCTATCTCGAAAGAGTCTTCTAACCCTGATGTAGTCGAAGGAATAAGTGGCTATGTAAATTTTTTACGTGCAAAAGAGAGTGTGGGAATAGAACATACAATAGGAACAGGTGCCTTTTCATCCAAAAACATAAACCTAAAGATGAAAGAAAAATTCGCCTCACTGCAAGCCCAACAAGAGGCTTTTTTAGAAAGCTTTGCAACACTTGCTTCACAAAAAATGCAGCAAGAATTTCAGGCTATAGCATCTAATGAGACTTTTTCTCAAGTAGATAGCATGGCAAGGATTTTGCTTAATGCAAAAAAATCTGAAGATTTTAGTGTCGATGAAAATGAGTATTTTAACACTATCACCCAAAAGATAAATCTTATGAAGTCTCTTGAAGATAAAATTGCAACAGAGATTCAAGAAGATATTGTTACCAATATGAGTCAAAATCAAACAGCACTTTTGAAGTTACTGATTTCAAATGCTGTTCTTGTTGTCCTCCTTTTTCTCTTAGGAATGATTGTTATTTCGAGTATCACTAAAGTCGTAACGCACTTACAAAATCATATGCGGACAATAGCAGATACAAAAGATTTAACACTTATTTGTAGTATGGAATCTAATGATGAGTTAGGAGAAATTGCTAAAGGTTTAAATGCTCTTATAGCAGCTATTCACACCCTTGTCGCTGATGCAAAAAGCTCCTCAAATGAGAATGCTTCCATAGCCCATGAACTCTCCACAACTGCCATCGGTGTAGGAAATAATGTCGAGCAGTCTGTAAGTGTAGTGAATGCAGCCAACGAAAAAGCAACAAATATCAAAACGGATATGGCTGGTTCAGTGAGTGAAGCACTCACTTCTAAAGAGGATATTATACGAGCGAACGAGAATCTTGAAGAAGCAAAAGAGGAAGTTGTGAAGCTTACTTCTGGTGTCCAAGAGAGTGCCAACAAAGAGAGTGAACTTGCCATAGAGATGGAAAGACTCTCTGATGAAGCAACTCAAGTAAAAGAGGTTCTCAATGTCATCTCCGACATCGCCGATCAAACAAACCTTCTGGCTCTTAATGCTGCCATAGAAGCAGCACGTGCGGGTGAACATGGTCGAGGCTTTGCAGTAGTTGCCGATGAAGTAAGAAAACTTGCCGAACGCACACAAAAATCACTCACAGAGATAAATGCGACCATAAATATCATCATGCAGTCTATCACAGATGCTTCTGGAAATATGAATGCAAATGCACGAGAGATTCAAGCACTTGCCCAAATCTCTAACAATGTAGAAGCGAAGATAAACGAAACCGTAGAACTTGTGCATGAAGCAGTTGATGCAACTAACAAAACAGTAAAAAGTTTTGAAGTATCTGGAAGAGATGTAGAAGCCATTGCAACGCAGGTCAACGAAATAAATGAACTCTCTTCACAAAATGCGAGAAATGTCGAAGAGATAGCAGCAGCCGCAGAGCATCTCAACTCCATGACAGATAATCTCCATACACAACTTGAAACTTTTAAAACAAACTAAGATTTTACTCATAGGTGCCTCTACAGGAGGTCCTACTGAGATAGAAAAAATCATAAATTCTTTACCTTTATTGCAAAATAGTGCGGTAGTTATTGCACAACATATGCCAGCACTGTTTTTAGAAAATTTTGCAAAATCACTCCAGAAAAGAACACCGAACCAACTTATCTGCATTGATAAACCAACAAAGTTTCAAAAAGGAAAAATCTATCTTTGTAAAGAATCTGTAGTTTTAAATGTAAAGAATTTTGAGTTTCAAGAACCTATCGATAGAGGCTTTTATAATCCTGATATAGAGATACTCTTTAACTCTTTTATCCCGTTGGCGAGAGAATATGCAATGATTGCAGTCATATTAACTGGTATTGGTAATGATGGCTCAAGAGCAGTATTAAAATTGAGTGAACAAGGAGCGAGAGTCTTAACCGAAGACGCAAACAATAGCATAGTAGATGGGATGCCAAGTGCAGTACGGAAAAATGTACCAAAGGCAGAAGCATACTCCCTAAAAAAAATCATAGAAGAGATAGGAGTATTTTGTGTTTAGTTTTTTTAAAAAGAAAAAGCAAGTAGTGTCACAAGAGGAAGTCCACAATAGAGTGTATGAGTATGAAGATGTTTCAGAAGTGATGCACTACTTTGAGAAAGAGACAGGTATCACCTTTGGGCAACAAAAAAACATCCTAAAAAACAAACTTACTCTCTTTTGCAAAACAAACGAAATCTACTCCTTTAGAGAACTTTTACACACTCTCAAAAAAGATGATGCAATAAAACAAAAACTCATTAACCTCTTGACAACCAATGAGACCTATTTTTATAGAGAGTTCTCTCAGATAGAAACATTAGTAAAGAATGTACAAAAAAGAGTAAGCAAAAGACCTATAAAAATACTCTGTGCCCCATGTGCAACAGGTGAAGAGCCGTACTCTATAGTAATAGCCCTACTTGAAGCTGGTGTTGAAGTGGAGTTTCACATAACAGGCATAGACATCAACTCCCAAGCACTCCAAAATGCAAGAGAAGCGAGCTACATCAAGAGACACATTGCTAAGTTGCATAAAAATTTACTCCAAAAATACTTTCATCTTCAAGATGAGAAGTATATACTCCATGAAAGAGTAAAAAGCCATGTGAGTTTTGAGAAAAAAAATATCTTTGAAAAAGAGTTCACAGCACTAGGAAAGTTTGACTATGTCTTCTCAAGAAATATGCTCATCTACTTCGATAAAGAGACAAAACTCAAAGCAAAAAGCATTTTAGAGAGTATGCAAAAAAAGCCAAGTATCGGTGTTTTTTTTGGTCATGCAGATTTATTTTAAAAAAAGACAATATTTATTATAGTCTGACACTTATAATTTTGTTTATTAGTACTTTAGCGATATAATCAACAAAAAACAAAGGATATTCACATGAAAATCACTCTATCAACTCTCATTATTGCAACTGCTCTTGCTTCTTTTATCTCAGGCTGTGGTGAGACTCCAAAACCTGCACAAGCGACACAGACGGGGGAAGTTCCTTCCACTTTTGCATGTAAACAAGAGAATGTACTTGCTCCAAAATGGACATGTGTGCCACTTGTCGATGGCTATTATGCAGGAGTGGGTGTTGCTAAAAAGAGTGCTGCTGGTATGGGAATGATGCGTAGAGTTGCCCTTGCAAATGGTCGTTCTGAACTTGCACAACAGATTCAAACGCAGGTAAAAGATAAACTTGAAACTTTTACTCGCACAACAGGAAATGGTGCAAGTGAGACTGTCGATCAAGTCAATACAGCAGTCTCTAAACAAGTTGCAAAAATTGATTTAAAAGGCTCAAAAGGTGTGAATGTTTGGAATGCTCCCTCAGGTGATTTATATATGCTCGTCACAGTACCTGAAAAAACTGTAAATCAAAAAGTTAAAGAGACTATAGAACATGGCAGTAGTCTCAAAAATGACAATGCCCTCTGGCAACAGTTTCAGTCAAAACAAGCACTTGAAAGTTTAGACAAAGAGTTCCCCACAGACTAAGCCTCACTAAATTTAGCTATAATTGCATTAATAGAAATTATAGCTAAGGTCACTTCATGAAAAAAATTGCCATTATTGGTCGCCCAAATGTTGGGAAAAGTTCACTCTTCAATCGTCTTATCAAAAAACGAGATGCCATTACCTCTGACCTCGCTGGAACAACTCGTGATGTAAAACGCAGAACTATTGCCATTATGAACAAAGAAGCACTCCTTCTTGATACGGGTGGACTCGACAAAGGGTGTGAACTTTTCGATAAAATCAAAGAGATGTCTCTTAAAGCTGCCTATGCTGCGGACATCATTTTATACATGGTTGATGGAAAAGGTATCCCTGAAGATGAAGATAAAAAACTCTTTTATGAACTCCAAGCCATGGGAAAAGAGATAGCCCTTGTTGTCAACAAAATAGATAATGACAAAATGAAAGAAAAACTTTGGGATTATTATGAGTTTGGAACGGGAGATATCTTTGGAATTTCCGTTTCACATAACCGTAATACTGTAGAACTTTTTGAGTGGATTGCCGATAAAATCCCAGAGAGTGATACCATCAAAGAAGAGGTCGAAGAAGAACTTAACATTGTTGAACCTGAATTAGTGGATGATGAAGAGTTTTTTGCGAACCTAGAACACAATGAAGAGGATGAGTACACCTACTGGGATGAAGATGAAATGGATGGTGTCATCGAAGATGATACCATCTTTGGAAATAACGACCGTATCAAAGAGTTTGATGAAGAAGATATAAACCACATCAAAATCGCAATTATTGGACGAACAAATGTTGGAAAATCCTCTCTACTGAATGCTCTTTTAGGTGAAGAACGCTCCGTAGTGAGTAGTGTTGCAGGGACAACCATCGACCCTATTGATGAGACAATCAACTACCAAGACAAACAAATCACTTTTGTCGATACCGCAGGACTTCGCCGTCGTGGAAAAATTGTAGGGATTGAGAAGTATGCACTTATGCGAACAACAGAAATGCTTGAAAACTCAAACATGGCACTTGTTGTTTTAGATGCAAGTGAACCATTTTTAGACCTTGATGAAAAGATTGCAGGGCTTGTTGATAGTAATCGACTCTCATGTATAATTGTACTCAACAAATGGGATATTGCCAAACGGAGTGAACATGATAAAATCATTAAAGAGGTGCGCGATAGATTTAAGTTTTTAGCTTTTGCTCCTATTTTAACGCTCTCTGCACAAACACATCTTAGAGTCGATAAACTCCATGACATGATTTTAGAGATAAACGAAAACTACTCACAACGCATCCCTACTTCTAAAATAAATGAAATCATAGAAAAAGCCCTTCGCCGTCATACCCTGCCGAGTGTCAGTGGGCAAGTCATTCGTATCTACTATGGAACACAGTATGAAACGCGACCGCCAAAAATCGCCATCATTATGAATAAACCAAGTGGATTGCACTTTACATACCGTCGCTATCTTGTCAATAAGATGAGAGAAGCCTTTAACTTTAGCGGGACACCACTTCTGTTTAAAGCGAAAAAGAGAGGAGAGAAGTAAAATTACTTCTCTAAAATGGTTTAAAAACAACCATTGCTACAATCAGAAGCATTAAGATTGTAGGGATTTCATTATACATTCTGAAGAATTTTCCACTTTTGGTGCATCTGTCTTCTAAAAATGCAACTCTATATCTGTTCATCGAGTAAAAAAAGACAATTAAAAGTGCTAAAAAGAAAAGTTTTGTATGGAGCCAGCCACCGCTAAAACCTATCTGATAAATCAAAAAAGAACCGCTCAGTATGGTTGCCCACATAGCAGGTACACCAATATACTTAAAAAGTTTCATCTCTTGTATTTTTGCTACTTTCACAAAACCTGCATTATCAATATTTTCTGCATGATAGACAAACAGTCTTGGCAAGTAAAAAAGGACAGCAAACCACGAGATAAAAGAGATAACATGAAACCACAATGTCCATTCGTACATTAAAATTTTCTCTCCAAATAGACACTATTATAGTTAGACCCACCATCTGCCACATTGTTTATAAGCCCATAGATTCCTGAACGATGTTTAAGCAAGATACCAAAATATGTATCTTCCCACATTTGAGAACCTACAAGCTTCCCAATATCAAAATCTATACTAATGTCTAAATAATTCAAAAATTTTGAAGTATTACCACCATCTAAAGACGATTCATATCGTTCTGCTTCAAGTAAAGATGTTGTATAAGAGACCCCTTCACCAAAACCAAATCGGACTCGGTTATCCAAAAAGTCTAAATTGTAAAATGCTTTTATATATGTGAGTATTTCATAGGTATCATCACGAGTTCCTTCGTTAAAATACGAAAGCCCTCCCTTTGCATAAATATCAAGAGGCCAATCAAATAAATCTTGTTTAAGTAAATAACCTCCATCTATGGCAACTGTACTCAAGTTCTCAGGATGAGACCCTAATCTCCCTGTCATCACCTTAAATAGTGAATTGGTGGATGCTTGACCATACACAAGACGCATAGAATACTTCTCTTGTGCATTTGCATAGAGACTCAATAACAGTAGTAATGGAACGAAAAATTTCAAATAATTTCCTTGATTATATAGTAAGCCTAAGCGTCGATTGTCTCTAAATCTTTAATAGAATTTGCTTTATGAGAGACAACTTTATCATGAAAACGACGCAGTGCTTTTGTAGCTCTTTCTATTGCTAAATCTATAGCAGCATCTAAAACATCATCTCCTTGAGAAATTACAACTGGCTGTGCATGAGCGATTTTAATATCAAACTCAACCATCACCCCTTTTTTCTCTTTACTAATCATACAATTAATGCTTGTAATATCTAAAGAGTATTTTCTAAAAGCTTCAACAGCCGAACCAATATGTGCTTTTGTAGCCTCGGTAAGAGTTACATCTTTTGCGCGAATTTGTAAGTTCATTGTAAATCCTTTGATAAAGAATCTTTCTGACTCTTTATGTCTACACATATGGTAACTAAATGAAGCTGAAATTGATATAATACGATAAAAAAATTGAGGATAAAGAAAAAATGAGAGTATTAACAGGTATTCAACCCTCTGGAGACTTGCATATTGGCAATTATTTTGGTTCTATCAAACAGATGGTAGATGCACAAAAGAAAAGTGAAACTTTTGCGTTTATTGCTAATTATCATGCGATGAGTAGCGGTAATGGTGGTGAAGCCCTTGCAAAACTGACCATGCAAACAGCAACAGATTTTTTAAGTCTTGGCATTGACCCTGAAAAATCCACTTTTTGGGTACAGTCTGATGTCAAAGAAGTTTTAGAACTCTACTGGATACTCTCTGCATTTACCCCTATGGGACTCCTTGAACGTGCACATAGCTACAAAGACAAAACTGCCAAAGGCATCGCTGCAAACCACTCTCTCTTTTCTTATCCTGTACTTATGGCAGCCGATATTTTACTCTATTCTCCTGACATCATTCCTGTTGGAAAAGACCAAATCCAACATGTAGAGATTGCTCGCGATATTGCGATAAAGTTTAATAACCAATACGGAGATATTTTTAAAATACCTGCGTTTAAAGTAGAAGAAAATGTAGCTACAGTGCCGGGAACCGATGGGCAAAAGATGTCAAAAAGTTACAAAAATACTGTCAATATTTTTGGTAAAGAGAAAAAGCAACTCAAAACCATCAAAAAGATTGTCACAGAGCAAGTCGCCCTTGAAGAGCCAAAAGAGTATGCTGAGTGTAATGTTTACAACATGGCAAAACTGTTTTTAAATGCAAAGGAACTCACTGCATTAGAAAATCGTTACCAAGCAGGTGGAGAGGGGCATGGGCATTTTAAACTCTATCTCGCTGAAGTAATGTGGGACTACTTTACTCCATACAGAGAAAAACGCGACTACTACCTCCAAAATCAAAATGAAGTAAGAGCAATTTTACAAGCTGGGGCAGATAAAGCAAAAAATATAGCGGCTCCTATGATGGAGAAAATAAGAACGGCTACAGGGATTGCCTACTAAGAGGTTTTACCCTCTTTGTCTATCGAGCCACACCATAAGCCCTTTTTGTGCATGGAGTCTGTTTTCTGCTTCATCAAAAACAATCTTCGCATGCCCTTCAAGGACTGATTCACTCACCTCTTGCCCTCTGTAAGCTGGGAGACAGTGTAAAAACTTTGCATCTTTTGCGGCGATACACATCATCAAATCATCCACCATAAACCCTTCAAAGTCTTTGATGCGTTGCTCTTTTTCATCCTCTTGTCCCATAGAAGCCCAAGTATCTGTGGTTACTATAGTCGCCCCCTTAACAGACTCTTTTGGGTCATGGCATACTCGTATGACTGCCCCACTTTTTTTAGCAAGTTGCATCCCCTCTTCAAGTACTTTTGCATCCACTTCATACCCTTGCGGCGTTGCAATTCTCAGCTCAAAGCCAAGTTTTGCAGCAAGCATAATCCATGAGTGTGTCATGTTATTTCCATCACCTATATATGCCACAACCAAATCTTTCTCAAGCCCATACTCTTTGATGGTCATATAATCTGCAAGAAGTTGTACAGGGTGGTAAGAGTCTGTGAGTCCATTGATGACAGGTACTTTTGAAAAAGAAGCAAACTCTTCTATCATGGAGTGTGCGAAGGTGCGTATCATCACCATGTCACACATACTCGAAATCACACGGGCAGTATCTTTGACAGGTTCGCCTCGACCTAGGTGAATATCACGATTACTTAAAAAAAGTGCATGCCCGCCAAGCTGGTACATTCCCGTCTCAAAACTGACACGCGTACGAGTAGAACTTTTTTCAAAAATCATCGCTAAGGTTTGGTTTGCTAACTCTTTGTTATAAATACCCTTTTTCAGATTTTGCTTAATCTCCAAGCCAATATCTACAATCTCTAAAATCTCTTCTTTACTATAATCTTTGAGTGTTAAAAAATGTCTCATGCTCTGTTCCTATTTTTGGAGTAGTTTTGCCACTTCTTTTGCATGGTAAGAGATAATAATATCCGCCCCTGCACGCTTAAACGCCACCATGGTTTCCATCACAACACGTTCATAATCAATCAAGTCGTTCATACCTGCAAATTTGAGCATTGCATACTCGCCACTTACATTGTAAACTGCCATTGGCAAGCTTGTATTATCTTTAATCTCACGAACAATGTCAAGATAGGCGAGTGCAGGTTTAACCATCAAAATGTCAGCCCCTTGTGCCTCATCTGAAATAGACTCAGCAATCGCTTCTCTACGGTTTGCAGGATCCATCTGGTAACTTGCACGGTCTCCAAAACTCGGAGTAGACTCAGCCACATCGCGAAATGGTCCATAATACCCACTTGCAAACTTCGTAGAGTATGCCATTATAGGCAAGTTTTCATACCCTGCTCCATCGAGTGCAGTTCTGAGTGTTTCTATAATGCCATCCATCATTCCAGATGGTGCTATCATATCTGCCCCTGCTTTTGCATGGACAAGAGCTTGTTGTCCTGAGAGTTCTAAAGTCGCATCATTATGCACCGTTTCATTCTCTTCATCAATAATCCCACAATGCCCATGGTCGGTATACTCACAAAAACATAAATCCGTCACCACAAACATATCAGGATGTGCTGCTTTAATAGCTCTCACACTTGAAGCAATAATCCCATGTTCGCACACAGCATCACTCCCAACAGAATCCTTTACATCAGGAATACCAAATAAAATGATAGAGTAAAGCCCAAGACTTTTAAGTGTTTCACACTCTTTAATCGCCTCATCAATACTCATTTGATAGACACCTGGCATCGAAGCTACTTCTGTTTTAATGCCCTCGCCACTTCTGATAAAAAGAGGATAGATAAAATCCTCTACATTGACACTTGTCTCTCGAACGAGAGAGCGAAGATGTTTATTGAGACGAGTTCTACGAAATCTTT
>Ga0256829_1001325_pt1 | contig 20632 bp, 21 predicted proteins | sample 131447metaG_FD_185979 | JGI IMG/M metagenome (GOLD analysis project Ga0256829, IMG submission 185979) | Hydrothermal vent microbial communities from Lau Basin, Pacific Ocean - 131-447 | ecosystem: Environmental > Aquatic > Marine > Hydrothermal vents | place: Pacific Ocean: Lau Basin | collected...
CGATGCCGCGGGCGACGATAATATTATGCGCATCTGCGCCACCCAGTTCGGTGATGACGCCTGCCACCTGATGGCGCCACAGACTCACCACCTCGGAGACGGAGAGGTCATCGCTGACATAAATCACCGCTTCGTCGCCGCACTTCTTCAGGTTGGCGACGTCCTCCTGCTGTTCGGATGCGCCGGTTAAATGATCGAGGATACGTTTGCAGGCGTGCTCAATATCATGTTTTCGGTGACGCAGATATTCATCCTCAATCTGTTCAAAAACAGCCTGAATCGCATCCATTTCCAGACGCAACGCCCATTCAGCGTTGATGCAGTCCTGACGGATGCGCGAACTGGATTTTAACAGCAGTTCCGGATCGGTAATCAGCATGCGGTGCATATCCAGAATCATCAGAGGGTCCCGCACGCCGGCGTCGATCAGGTGATTGCGCTCAACATCGATGGCATTGGCCGCCGCCTCTATGGCCGCCAGCAGGCGGGCAATCTCCCGCTCAATCGAATTGCTGTGAATGGTGCGTTCGGGAATCGGCTGTTGCCCGTGCAGCAGCACCTTGACTCGTCCGATGACAATACCGGAACTGGATGCGACAGCATGCCCCTGTCGCCGTAGCGCAGCTTGTTGCCTGCCATGACAAGCATTGTTCATTCCGCTTCTCCAAAGCGGTTGTCCACCAGCGCTTTGATAGCGGCAAGCGCTTCGTCGGCATCACTGCCTTCGGCCCGCAGCAGCAGCTCCGTGCCCTTGCAGGCAGCCAGCATCATGATGCCCATGATGCTTTTACAGTTTACTTCAATATCGCCTTTGATCAGGGAGATGTCCGACTTGAAACGGCTGGCTTCGGTCGCCAGCCTGGCCGACGCTCGCGCATGCAGGCCGAGCTTGTTGCATATCTGTATGCGCTGTTCAGACATCCGCATGGCTGACAGTGGCATCAGGCGTGCGCCCATGGTTGTTGGCTGCAAGATCGGGCGCCGCCTGAATATACTGGCGACCAGAGCGCACCACCTGCTGAGCCAGTTCGCTGACATGGCTGACATGCTGACGCAGCGTAGCGGCCTTGATAAGCAGAGGCAGATTAAAACCGGAAACCACCTCGATGCGACCGCTCTTCAGGAAACCCATGGCGATATTGCATGGCGTGCCGCCAAACATATCAGCCAGCAGCAACACGCCCTGACCGACATCGCAGTTGTGAATTTTCGCTGCCAGCTGATCGGCCAGCAACTCCGGGCTGCAGCCTGTGGTGATATCCAGCGTATCCATCAGCGGCTGTTCACCAACCACATACTGCACCGCCGCCATCATTTCACTGGCGATACGGGCATGACCAACCAATACAATTCCGATCATTCTTCGACTCCTGCGTGATGTTTTTCCGTCGCGCCCTGCTGCACGATGCCCAGTTCCCGGTGCTGAACCGTCGGCGTAATCGTCAGCCCTTGTTGCTGCACCCAGCGCGCCAGCGCTTCAGCCATATAAACGGAGCGGTGGCGGCCGCCGCTACAGCCGAAAGCCAGTGTAAAGTACTGTTTGCGTTCCTTGCGCAAGTGGGGCCAGATGAATGTCAACCACTGCCGGATATGCTGCTCGGCCTCTGTTACTTCCGGGTGGGCTTGTAAAAACGCGATCACCTCGGCATCGCGCCCGGTCTGCCCGGCCAGCCCCTCCTCGTAGTGCGGGTTGGGCAGAAAGCGCACGTCAAAAACAAGATCCGCATTGGACGGCAGACCGTTTTTGTAGCTGAAAGAGAGAAAGGTGCAGGATAACCGGGAAGAAGGCTGCCCCGGTTGCCGCCAGAACAGATCGACCCTTTCAGCCAACTCATAGGGCGTTAGCTGGCTGCTGTTGAGTACCAGGTCGGCCATGGCCCGAATTGGCATCAGCGCTTCGCGCTCCTGCCGAATCGCATCCATCAGGTCACTGCCGCCATGGAAGGGATGACGTCGTCGGATGGTGGAGAAACGGCGTTGCAGTATGTCGTCGTCCGCTTCAACAAAAAGCAGTTTCCATGACTCAGGAGCGTGCAGCTCTTCAATGGCAGCCTTGATGGCATTGGCGGTAAAGCCGCTGCGCGCATCCAGGCAGACCGCCGCCGGCTGCTTGCGACCATGCATGCTGATCATCCACTCGTGTAACATCTCCAGCGGCAGGTTGTCGGTGCAGAAAAAACCCGCATCTTCAAGAGAGTGCAACACCGTGCTTTTGCCCGCGCCGGACAGACCGCTGATCAGCAGCATCGCGATGACACTTTCGTTGCTCGTTCTTTGCCCCCAAACTGCCGGTCACTGAACACCTTTACTGCCCCTGTTCGATGCGCTGTTGTAACGAGTGTACAAAATCTTCGCCGCTGTGAATGCCGCGCTGCTTCAGTAGCTGGTTACGTGTCGCCACTTCAATCAACACCGCCAGTGATCGTCCGGAACGAATGGGAATCGGCACGCGCGGAATGGTCACGCCCAGAATATCCGTCTCGCTCTCCTCGCCCAGCACGCGATCTTCCGGCGCCACATGATCCCATGGCACCAGTTCCACCACCAGGCTCAGCCGTTTGGTGTCGGTAATTGCCGCCGAGCCATAGAGGTCGCGAATATTGAGGATGCCCAAACCGCGAATTTCCATGTGGTAGCGCAGCGCATCCGGACTGCGACCCACTGCCACTTCCGGGCCTTCACGGGAAAATTCAACCATGTCGTCGGCAATCAGGCGGTGACCACGGGAAATCAGTTCCAGGCCGATCTCGCTCTTGCCGATACCGCTGGCGCCGGTAATCAGCACGCCAAGGCCAAAAATATCCATGTAGACGCCATGCTGAAAGACCACCGGCGCCAGCCGGTGCGACAGGTAGAGCATCATATTGGTCATAAAGGTAGAAGATGGATAATCCGATACCAGCAGCGGCGTATCCGTTCGTCGCGCAGCCTGCAAAATGATATCCGGCGGCTGTTGTGCTCGCGTGATAATCACGCCGGCCAGGCGCAGATCGAAAACTGCATCGACGACCTGTTTCTGTTCCTGCGGCGTTCGCGTCGCCAGATAGCTTAATTCGGTCTGGCCAATCACCTGCAGGCGATAATCGCTTAAGTGTTCAATATAGCCGGCAAATGCCAGCGACGGCTTTTGAATGCGCGGGTGATCAATGTAGCGATCCAGCCCTTTCTCGCCAGCCAGCAACCGCATCTTCGCCGCCTCCCCCTGTGCGGCCAGCAGTTCACGAATGGTGATGCGGCGGGGCTTCGGCATCAGCCGGTTGTCACCCTGTTGGCGAACAGCGATGCGATGGCGCTTTCGCTGTCGGCCTGCATAATCTGCTGGCGGAACTGTTCCTGCTGCAGGTTTCTGGCCAGTTGCGCCAACAGCTCCAGGTGTTGTCGGTCATCGGAGTCCGGCACCAGCAGCAGCACGACAATATGCACGGGATTGCCGTCGATCGCCTCAAAATCCACCCCGTCCGGATGCCGCGCCAGCGCCAGTACGGGAGCCGGAAGATCCGGCATGCGGCCATGGGGTATCGCCACCCCATGGCCGATGCCTGTACTGCCAAGCTGTTCCCGGGCCATGACCACCTCCATCACCGTATCGAGATCGATGGAGGTCAGCGTATTGGCCAGCTCGGTAATGAGCGCCCGCTTACTATGGGCATGCGAATTGAGCAGAATATGCTCGGCAGTCAACAGTTTCATTCTCTCTCCTCTGAGCGGATCAGGCGGTTTCCGGTTCGATCCAGCTTAAGGCGCCGTCCGGCCGTCGGTAGACGGCATTGAGCTGTTCCGATTCATCATTGGTGAAAAACAGCAGGTCGCGACTGCCCAGTTCCAACTGCATGACCGCTTCATCCACGCTCATCGGTTTGGCGTCAATCTGTTCATGGCGCAGGGTTTCCGGCTGATGATCTTCGGCAAGCTCCTCACGATCGTTGGCCAGATCCAGCACCTTGTGCGACACCTTGATTTCGCGGCTCTGCTGCTGCGCCACGCCGCGATGACGACGCAATTTTGCACGATAACGCTTGAGCTGACGATTGAGCTTGTCAACCACGCCGTCGATGGATGCATACATATCCTCTGTTTCATCACTGCCGTGAATATTGACGCCATTGGCTTGCATGCTCACTTCACAGCGTTGCCGGAACTTCTCCACCGAGAGCACGACGTGCACATCCACAACATGGTCAAACGAGTGTTTCAGGTGTTGCAGTTTGTCGATGACATAGGCTTTCATCGGCTCTGTGAGTTCTACATGGCGTCCTGTAATGGATACTTGCATATTCTTTCCTCCGCTTTATTTAATGAGATCGTCAAAAGCCATCCATGGCATTTTGACTCCCCGGAAAGCGATATGTTCGACTTTCACTTTCCTGATCAACCAACACCTGCGATGCAGGATGTTGATTTGCACGCCCGTCCATGGGCGCGCTGATGACTGTTAGCGCAGTCATCATGATTGATGTGATTTTGCGGCGCGCCGCCGCTGGCTGCTTGGCGGCAGCCCCAACTGTTCACGATACTTGGCGACGGTTCTGCGGGCGATCTCAATTCCCTCCGCCTGCAGGCGATCGGCAATCGCCTGATCCGAAATCGGCCGTTTAGCCGGCTCGGAATCGATCAGCGCCCTGACCCGCTGCTGAACGCGGTAGACCGAAATCATACCGCCGCCACGCGTCGGTAATCCGGCCGAGAAAAAGCGCCTGAGCTCAATCAGGCCGATCGGCGTATCGGCATATTTGCCATTGGTCACCCGGGAAATGGTCGATTCGTGCAGGCCGACATCTTCGGCCACATCCTGCAGTGTCAATGGTTTGAGCCCCAGCACGCCGTATTCCAGAAAGGCTCGCTGGCGCTGCGCCAGACAGAGCGCCACTTTCATCAATGTTTCACTACGCTGATCCAGCGCATGCAGCAGCCATTTCGCCTCTTTCATGGCCTGCGACATGAACTCCTTGTCTTTCCCCTGCCACTGGTGTTCCTTCCAGCGTTCATTGAGGCGGATGCCTTGCCAGCCGGTGCCGGGGATCTCCACCTCAATTTCATTGCTCGTGTTGCGTTTGAACACAATTTCCGGCCGGATGTAGTAGTTGTTGTCGCCATGCAGGCCGTGACCGGGGAAAGGATCGAGCCGGCGCATGCGCGCCCGGGCTTGCTGTATCAGTTCGATGCCGCACTCCGCCAGTTCGGCCAGCTCCGCATCTGATTGCTGCAGGGCATCGGGAAAGTGTAGCAGCAGACGCCGAATGCAGGCGTCCACCTCCTGCTCGACATCCAGTTGCATAAGCAGGCACTCGGTCAGGTCGCGGGCGCCGAATCCGGCCGGCTCCAGTTGTTGAATCACATGCTCGACAACATACTCCACCGACGCCGCATCCGTTTTGAGCTGACCAGAAATTTGCGATGCGAATTCAGCAGGATCAGTACGAAAATAGCCGTCATCGTCCAGCGAGTCGATAATCATATGGGCGAGCAGGCGCTCATCATCCGACATCGGCTGGCGATCCACCTGTTCATGCAGAGAGTCGCTCAGGCTGAGCTCTTCACGCCATAGCGGCTCACGTTCACCAAATCCATCCTGGCCCGAATCTCGACTGGAGGGGGCGTACATGGCCTCCCAGCGGTTGTCGCCGCTCTCTTTCCAGCGCTCCTGCTCAGCAATCTCCAGCGCCCGCTCCTGCGAGCCGGGTTCGCCGGCTGTTGCGGCGCTAAAGTCCATCTCCAGCATGGGATTGGATTCGATGGACTCTTCCAGATAATTTTCCAGCTCCATGCAGTTCATGGAGAGCACTTTCAGGCTTTGCGTCAGCTGCGGCGTCAGAGCGAGGCGCTGCCCGAGTTTATGAGAAAGTTTGGTTTCCATCAGCAACCTGACTTGCCGGATGGCAGGGCGGTGTTTTGGCTGTAAAGGTGGTGTTGTGGGCCAGGGCCATGCGCATGCAAGTGCAGAAAAACAGGCTCGACAACAAGTTCAGTTAGCATCGACACAAACGGCATCAACATCCTTTGGGCAGCAGGAGAATTGCAGCTATGCCCGATATGGGTTCGAGTCATGGCTGCGCCACAGAGCTTAGCTTACGCCTCTTTTTTCAGCGGCGCCAGCAATTCTTTCAGTTCGCCCGATTCATGCATTTCGGAGACGATATCGCAGCCGCCGATAAACTCGGATTTGACATACAGCTGCGGAATTGTCGGCCAGTCAGAATACTCCTTGATGCCCTGACGCACCGCCTCGTTCAATAGCACATTAACCGAAGCGAAGGGAATGCCCTGCTCGGCCAGAATCGCTGACACCCGTTGTGAAAATCCGCACTGGGGAAATTCGGGCGTGCCCTTCATGAAGAGAACCACGTCGTTTTCTTTTACCACTTCATCAATCTGTTCCAGAATGGATTTACTCATATCAATACTCCTTGGGGGATCGCTTATCGCAGTGCGCCTGAATGCTCATGGCATATTTATGTCGGGTGTTTACAAACTGCGCAGCGGATTCGCCGCTGTTATTTCGCATAATACAAACAACGCGCGTTAAGGCGTCAGCGTTTTCAGCGCCAGCGCGTGAATGGCCTCTTTCATCTGTTCGCCCAGCGCGGCATAGACCATCTGATGCTGCGACACTCGGGATTTTCCAGCGAAGCTGGCCGATGTCACCACCACCTCAAAATGATTGTCGCCGGAAAACAGTTCCACCTGCACCTCTGCATCCGGAATGCTGCGCTGAATCATCTCGACAACTTCTTGTGGTCTGGGCGCTTGTGGTTTTTGCGGCATGCATGCTCCTTCACTGTGTTGAAAGGCGGAGGCTGACTACCCTGCCGAGATTATTCAACCCTGCAGGAATTCACGGATTCGCTGCACCCCTTGCCGGATATCTTCCAGGCCGGTGGCGTAGGAGAAGCGCACATGCTCGGCAGACCTGAAGGCGCCGAAATCCTCGCCCGGCGTGATGGCGACGCCGGCCTGCTCCAGCAAATTCCAGCAAAAGGTTCTGGAGTCATCGGCCAGTCGACTGACATTGGCATAGATATAAAATGCCCCCTGCGGCTCCACCACAATATCAAAACCGAGTTGCGGCAAGGCGTCCAGCAGATAGCGACGGCGTTCATCATAGGCCGATTGCATGCGGGCCACCGCATCATCCACGCCCAGCGCTGTGATGGCGGCGTGCTGGGACAGTGTTGGCGCAGCAATAAAAATATTCTGCATCACGCGCCGGCAGGCATTAATCAATGCTTCCGGCACGATCACCCAGCCGATGCGCCAGCCGGTCATGGCCCATCGCTTGGAAAAGCCGTTGACGACAATAGCACGATCATCGAATTCCAGCGCGCAGCGCGCTTTCGTTCCGTAGGTCAGGCCGTGATAAATCTCGTCGGAAACCAGATAACCGCCGCGGTCACGGCAGGCACGAGCCACCGCCTGCATGGCCTGATCGTCGATCAGGGTGCCGGTGGGGTTGGATGGATTGATCACCACGGCGGCGCGACTATGGGGCTGCCAGTACTGTTCGATCAGCTCAGCGGAGAGGTGGTAACGCGTTCCCGGCCCAACCGGGATATTGATTGGCTCCGCGCCATTCAGGCGAATGAAATTGCGCTGACACGGATAACCGGGGTCGGACAACAGCACCGATTCGCCGGCGTCGAGCAGCGCCGCATAAATCAGACTGAAAGCGCCGGAGGTGCCGGGCGTGACCAGAATACGCTCCGCCGACACATCGACGCCATATTCCTGTTTGTACCAGGCGCCAAGCGCCTGCTGCAGTTCGGGGTTGCCGGTGGAGGGCGTATAAAAGTTATCGCCAAACTTCAGATGATCGCGGGCGGCTTCGATCACCGCCGACGGCGTCGGAAAATCCGGCTCGCCGATCTCCATATGGATAATCTTGCGCCCTTCCGCCTCCAGCAGCTTGGCGCGCTCCAGCAGTTGCATCACCCGAAATGGTTCGATCCGATCAATTCTACGCATGGGCGAGAGTGTAAATGAGATGCTCCCGCTTGTCTCACGCCAGCATAATTTATTCCGAAGCGTTTGCTTCTGTTCTCTGCTCAATCAACAAACGGCCCGTGTTGCATGATCGGTTCATGGTGCGGGCGACCGAAACACCACATCAGACGGGCGGCATTTGATGTGTTGACGGTCAGTTCCGGTTCACCTTCTACAAAGGCCGCCTGCCCGGCTTTGAGCGGTTGATCTTTCACCGTCACTTCACTAGCTACTATATAGACAAAGCCTCGAAAGCCTGGGGAAATCTGTTGCGTGATACTACTGCCCGGCGGCATGCGGATTTCGAGATATTCAACCGGCGTATGCAGGTCGATGGCGCCACCGGAGCCGACAATGGTTCGAATCATTACGCCATCAATGTCTGTTTGCTGAAGCTGATCCATCTCTACCTGCTGGTAATCCGGTTCCAGCGATTTCAACCGTTGCGGCAGATTGATCCAGAGCTGAATGCCGTGCGCCCGTCCGCCAGGGAATTCCGAATGCACAATGCCGCGTCCGGCCGTGAGTCTCTGCGCCCCGCCGGCATGCACTATGCCGCGATTGCCCAGATTATCGGCATGTTTCATGCCGCCGTCGAACAGGTAAGTGATCGCTTCAAAGCCGCGATGCGGATGATCGGGAAAGCCGCCGCCGACAATATCGAAATGGTCCCACAGCACGAACGGATCGAAATTGCGCAGCCCGGCCACCGGCATCAGACGCTTGACCGCCACGCCGTCGCCTTCGGGAACCGTGATGCTGTTGACAATGGCGATGCTCATGACAACGGCCCACCAAGGTCGATGTTCGGCCCCTTCGGCACGATGCGGGTCGGGTTGATCGATGCGTGGCTGTAGTAATAGTGCTGTTTGATATGCCCGAAATCGGTGGTGTCACGGAAGGCCGGCATGGCGTACAGGCATTTCAGATAGCGCCAGAGATTCGGCATATCGGCAATGCGGTTGCGGTTGCATTTGAAATGGCCGAAATAGACTGGATCGAAGCGGATCAGCGTCGTATAGAGGCGGATGTCCGCCTCGGTCAGTTGCTCGCCGACCAGATAATCGCGCCCGGCCAGTCGCTCCTCAATCGCATCGAGAGCGGCGAACAGCGCATCGAATGCCTCCTCGTAGGCGTCCTGTAGCGTAGCGAAGCCGCACCTGTAAACGCCGTTGTTGATGTTGTCGTAAACATAGCCATTGATTTCATCGATTTCGCTGCGAAGCGGTTGCGGATAGTGGTCATCGCTGTTGCCGGTGAGCGCATCGAAGCCGCTGTTGAACATGCGGATAATCTCGGCCGATTCGTTGCAGACAATCGTCTGCGCTTTTTCATCCCAGAAAATCGGCACGGAGACGCGACCGGTGTAGTGATGATCAGCTTTCGCATAGAGGTGGTACGCATGGGTGAAGCCGTAGAGCGGTTCCGGCTCAGGCCGAAACTGCCAGCCGTGATCGAGCATATGCGGATGCACAACAGTGACAGGAATAATGGACTCCAGCCCCTTCAGCCGGCGCATAATCAGCGTGCGATGCGCCCACGGGCAGGCCAGGCTCACATAGAGATGATATCGATCACGCTCGGCCGGATGGCAGGCATCACCGATCGCACAGCGAAACTGCGATTCGGCGCGGTGGAATTTGCCATCCCGTTTCGAAGCCCAGACGCCGTCGTCCGTCTCCCATTTGCCATCGATCATCATACCCATCGTGTGGCCTATAGTTTTCTGATGATGCAAAACAGCGCTTTTGGAGCTGTTTCCATGACGGCCGACTGGAACTGCGCGTTGCGCGCCTTAATCAGTTCGAACCCATCGGCAAACAGGCGTCGAATATCGCTTTCGTCATAACGGCATGGCGGCCCCGTTTCGCCGGTCTCATCCTTGTGAAAACATTTGAGTAGCAGCACGCCGCCGGGCTTAAGCAGGCGGCGCAGCGTAGCCAGATAGGCTTGCTGATCGCCGACATTCGGAAAGCAGTGGAAAATACCGCGATCAATGACCAGATCGAACGCACCGCTCAGCGACGAATTGAGGATATCATCGACCCTGAAGTCGATCGCCACGCCTTCCGTCTCGGCCAGTCGCCCGGCATTGCGCACCGCGCTGGGGGAGATATCGGTAGCTGTCACTGAAAAGCCCTGTTTGGCCAGTGCTACGGCCTGCGTACCGGGGCCGCAGCCGATATCGAGCAGCGTGCCCGAACGGCGCTCCAGTTGAGATAGCGCCTGTTCGATATCGGCATCGAGTCCGTGATGGAACCACGGCAACCGCTCCATCGCGCTCTCCTGATAGCGCGCCTCCCAGCCTGCCGCTGCAGGCGGCGCCCACGCTTCGCCCCAGCAGCCGTCATGCACAGTTTCCTGCAACGGTTTGCGCGTTCTTGCATTCGACTCCATGGGCTGAAAATCCGTTTCCAGTGCTGTCGCGTCGCCCGGATAACCCACAGCGACAACGCTCATGACATGCATGCGCTCGGGAATTGCCAGATTCCGCTTCAATGCGTCGGGGTCAAAGCCGCCCATCTGGTGCGTCGCCAGCCCCAGTGTTGCCGCCTGCAAACAGAGACAGATGGTGGCCTGACCGGTATCATATTCGGCCCAGCGGTTTGGATTGCCATCGTGCGAAAACGCGGTTTCGGCCAGCGCCACGATCAACACCGGCGCATGCTGCGCCCAGAGCCGGTTTTTTGGCGCCAGCGCTTTAAGCACGCGGTTCCAGTTCGCCGCATCGGCAAAGCGATTTGCGATAATATAGCGCCACGGCTCTTCGCCGAAACAGGATGGCGCCCAGCGCGCCGCCTCCAGACAGGCGGCTATCTGCTCTGTTTCAACCGGTCTGTCCGGATCAAAAGCGCGGGTGCTCCAGCGCTTGGCAAACAGCCGTGCAACCGGCGCCTGCACATTCATGCGTAGTTGTGCCATGCCATTCTCCTACTCTTACAGGTTTATTATTGCGAACCTTTGCAGTTGTGATGCTTGCCTCTTACCGGGTGAGCACTGCACTTTGATGCGCCGGCGTTTGTTATTGGCGTATGCCTTCAATGGAGAGATACAACTCCACATCTTCAGATACCGGGCCGAGCTTGGGCGCAAACGGCATGTGATAATCCGACAGGTGCAGGGTTGTATGGCCTTCAAAGCCACGGCGATAACCGCCCCATGGATCCGGGCCGGCGCCGATCTGGGTGAGATCAATAGCAATCTCCTTCGTGACCCCGCGCAGGGTGAGTTTACCTTTCAGGATAGCGCTATTCTTGCCGGTTGCTTGATAAGAAGTGCTCTCGAAAGTGGCCGTCGGGTATTTGCCGACATCAAAAAAGTCGGCGCTGCGCAGATGTTTGTCGCGCTTGGCGTGGTTGCTGTCAATGCTGGCAGTATCAATAATCACCTTGACCGAATTTTTTTCCGGATGTTTTGCATCATAGGTAAAGCTCCCCGTGAAGGCGTCAAAGCGGCCCAACAGCCAGCTATAGCCCAGATGTTTGACCTTAAACTGAATAAAGGCGTGGTGCTTTTGAGTATCGATTACATAGTTTTCCGCCGCCTGAGCCGACAGCGAGGTAAACAGCGCCATGCATAGCGATGCCACGATCATTTTGAATTTCATCTCTCTTCTCCCTGGGTGCTTCTTTCGAAGTTATTTTTATTAAGCCTATATCCGGACTCACGGTTTTGGGGACGTCCCCAGAATTCGCAACAGCGTATCATCTTTGTTGACAAAATGGTGCTTTAGCGCGGCCAGGGCGTGCAACGTCGCCAGGATCATGATCGACCAGGCCGCATAGCGGTGCAGCGCGCCATTGATATCTGCCTGTCGCGCAGTCAGGGAAATCAACGCCGGCATGTGAATTGAACCAAAGATGTCAAAGCCTTCGCCCCTGGCCGTGGGAATCAGATAACCGGAAACCGTGACCATCAACATCAACAGGTAGAAGCAGCGATGTGCAATCATGCCGCCAGTTCGCTCCCAGGCTGCGCCAAGCGCCGCAGGTTTTACATTGATGGACAGCCAGCACAGGCGCAACATCAGCAGGGCCATTGCCACCATGCCGATGCTTTGATGCAGGTCGGGAGCCTTGTGATACCATGCATCATAATAGCCCAGTCCCTTCATCCATACGCCAAGCCCGAACAGGGCAAAGATAACGATAGCCATCAGCCAGTGCTGGCCAATGGATACAACGCCATACGATGTGGATGTGTTGCGCAGCATTCGCTCTCCTGTTCCAGTGGACGGTCCAAACAGGCGAGATGATTGCAACGCTAATGATTGAAAAAAAGCATGAATAATTGATTAACTTGATTCATAGAAATAATCATCTACCATGATCTGCATGACCCTGGATCAATTGCGCGCCTTCTGTGCAGTGGTTGAAACGGGCGGTTTTCACGCCGCCGCTGAATCGCTGTTTCGCAGTCAGTCGGCCATCAGTATCGCCGTCAGGAATCTGGAGCAGGAACTGGGGTTGTCGCTGTTTGACCGCTCCGGCTATCGCCCGGCGCTGACTGCGCAGGGGCAGGCGCTTTACGGCAAGGCGCGCAGCCTGTTATCCCGCAGCGAGGAGTTCATCAATATCGCCCGACATTTCGCAGAGGGTGAAGAGAGCGAAGTTTCTATTGCACTGAGCGCTATCGCACCGGTAGAGCAGGTGCTGGAAGTGATCAAACAGATTTCCGAATCGGCGCCGGCCACCCGCATGAGCCTGCAGGTCGAAAACATGGGCGGCACGCTGGAGCGTTTACAGGACAGGGAAGTGGATTTCGCCATTGCCGAGCGTTTTATGCCGATGGATCATCTGGATGAGGTGCTGTTGACCTCGACAGAAATGGTCAGCGTCATCTCCGCCGATTTTCCGCTGGCCATGCGCTATCCGGCCATCAGCGTGGCCGATCTGGAGCAGTATGTGCAGGTGGTTGTGCGCGACACCAGTCGTCATCAGCCGCGTCGCAGCGCCGGCGTGCTTGAGCGCGCGCCCCAGTGGTTGGTCAACGATTTCGATATGAAAAAGCGGATGATTCTGGCCGGCTCAGCCTGGGGGCGCATGCCGCGCCACCGCGTTGCCGAAGATCTGGCCGACGGCCGCCTGCTCGCCCTCTCCGGCGAACAGCTCGATCCGCTACAGATCGATATGTATCTGTTTCGCCGAGCCGATGAGGCCATGGGGAAGGTCGGTGAACGCCTGTGGCAGAAGCTGCAACAGTGTCAGTACTGAATCGCCGATACTGTTTCAGCGCGAAGTCTTACCCTTGCTCATAGATCGTTGCGACGCCTTCGGGCTGGCAGACCAGCAGGGTGTCGCAACCGGCTTTTAAGGCGGCAGCGGCAGCGTCAGGAATATCGTCGCCCACGCCTTTCATGCAGAGATCATCGCTCCAGATGCGCCCGAAAAAACTCATCCGTTCGCGCAGCACATGGCGCACCCAAAAGGGGGACGCGGTCGCCACATCTGTCACCGCATCGGTGTAAACGACGTGCGCGGTCATAATGTGGTTCAAGCCGGTGGCGATCAGGCGCGCGAATGTTTCAGCTTCTTCCAGAATGGTCGCCAGCGGTGCATCGACTTGCGGCACGGCGACATGCGAATCGGCATTGGCGCGCCCGTGGCCGGGGAAGTGTTTGCCGACTGCAGCGATGCCCGCATCATGCAGGCCGCGCATGCAGGCTGTCGCCAATGCCGATACTTGTTCGACGTTATCGCCAAAGGCGCGCTTGCCGATAATGTCATGGCCGTCGGGGTGGAACAGATCCAGCACCGGGGCGCAGTTATGGGTGAAGCCGAGTTCTTTTAGCGCTGTCGCAGTGCAGAAGCTGTCCTGATAGACCGCCTGCACGGCTGTTCCGGCATTGCGCCCATACATGATGCCGTAGTCCGCCGCATGACGTCGATTGTTAAACGGCGGCCACGGCATTCGATTGACCCGTCCGCCCTCTTCATCAATCGCCGCCCATGTATTCTGACCGGTGCAATCGCGGACTTCGTCCAGCAAGGCCTTCACCTGTTCCGGACTCTGTGTGTTGCGGGCGAAGAGGATCACGCCCAGCGGCGGACGCTCCGTCAGCCAGATGCGCTCCTGATCTGTCAGGGTCGGCCCTTGCAGTCCGATGATGAGCTGTTTGTGCATAAATCCTCCGCAAATTCAATTCAAACTATCGAGTTGAAGGCTGCTGCCGTCAATGCCGCTGCAACGGGCTGTCGCCGTTTGCCCGGTCGGATGCAGCAGCATGGTTATGGCGCATTTCCCATGGAGAGCCAGCGGAAGGGCGTTCCGGTTTGGCCCAGTTCACTTTTTCGGTCGCCACGCCATACCAACCATGCGCGTGGTTGTGCTGCGGAGCGACTCTCCGGCAGGGCAATATGGAGCTGAAACGGCGCATGGACGCCGGGTGCACCGCCTCCGAAAGCCAGATCGCCGAAATCCATTGATTGTTTATCCTGTTTGAGTAGCACGGGAAAACGGGCGAACCATGCATAAAAAGCCGTACCCGGCAGATGGCTCACGTTTTTCACCGTGTGCATGGCGGGCAGTTGCTGCCAGCGAATGCGCTCGGGAACAGACATTTGTCTGGAGAGCAGGGTGGTGACAAAGGCATTGGAAAAGAGCGGACGCAGGCCGGGGAAATCCGGTTTCAGGTTGACGGCGGCGCGGGCGTAGTGATCCGGGTATTCGGCAATCAGTTGCCAGTGAAACGGTGAAAATGCCATGGGCAGGGCGTGGCAGGCGGTAGCGTCCGGATGCGCCTGTCTGGTCAGGGCAATGGCTTGTTGCTGATTATTGTAGGCCAACAGCAGGTATCCGAGGGCTACTGCAAAACTGATGATACTGAAGCGGCGGGCGTGGCGTTTCCAGATCAGACCGGCCAGCAGCGGAAGCAGTAAACAGGCTGAGAACAGCGGGTCGATAATAAAGACCAGATCACCACTGAAGCGGCGGTCGGACAGGGGCGCGAACAGCATAGTGCCGTAGGTGGTGATCACATCGAGAGAGATATGCAGCAACAGCGCCAGTCCGATGAGTTTGGGCATCACCGGATTCTGTTTCAGCTGTCTGGAGGAGAGGCTGAAGATCAGCCAGCTCCACAATGGCAGCATCAACAGCGAGTGGGTCAGTCCCCGGTGATGTTGCAGATAAACGGGGTCGGAGATCAGCCGCAGCACAATATCGCTGTCCGGCGCCATGGCCAGCAGGATGATGAGCCATAGCTGTCTGCCGGGTAATGGCTGTTTTGGAAAGGCGCGCGCCAGTGCTGCGCCCGATATGGCGTGGGTTAGCGGATCCACGAAGGTATGCTTTGTAAGAGTTCCTGCCAGTTGTCCCCCGGCGTGATCCGGCCGCCGCAGACATTGCGTGATGCGCCGGTGACTGCGGCCAGCGTATTGGTTTTACCCAGCAGTGTTTGCCTGGCCAGCAGCGCAAAACTCACCGATTCCACCGATTGCGGCGGCATGTCCGCGCTATCGGTCGTGGCGACAGTTGCGGGAGCCAGCTGTTGTGCGAGCAGCGCCATCAAGTGCGGATTACGCACGCCGCCGCCGCAACAGAGCCAGCGGGCGGGCGGCGAAGGCAGGAAGCGCACGCTGCTGCAGATGCTGTCCGCCGTGAAACGGCATGCCGTAGCCAGGCGATCGGCATCGGAGAGATCCGGCCAGCTTAGAATCTGATCCACGATGTCGTCGCCAAACTGTTCGCGTCCGGTCGATTTTGGCGGTTGTTGCTGCAAAAACGGGTGTCGCATCAGTTTTTCCAACAGCGCCGCGTTAACCGAACCGCTGGCAGCCAGTTGTCCGTTGTTATCAAAGCCGTGTTCGCCGTCGCTGATTTTTCGCATCAGGGCGTCCATCACCATATTGCCGGGGCCGGCGTCGAAACCGGCCGCCGCGCCATCACATCCCAACCAGGTGATATTGGCGATGCCGCCGATATTCAATACGGCAATATTTTCCTGCTTCGATGCAAAGAGCTGCTGATGCGCAAACGGCGTCAGCGGCGCTCCTTCTCCGCCGGCAGCGATATCGCGACTGCGGAAATCGGAGACAACTGTGACGCCGGTCAGTTCGGCGATGGTTGCCGCGCATCCGATTTGCAACGAGAATGGATATGTCGTAGCGGGTCGATGCCGGATAGTCTGTCCGTGATTGCCGATGGCGGCAATGTCGGCGGTTTGTAGTCCAGCCGCCTTGATGGCGGCCAGCGCAACTTCGGCGTAAATATGCCCCAGCGCTTTATCCAGCCCGCCCATATTATCCACTTCGCCATAGCCCGGCGCGGCCAGTCGCAAGATTGCATCGCGAATTTTTGCAGGCATGGGGTGTTCCGAAAAATGCAGCAGTTCCGCATGTTCGGAAATGCGCACAATGGCGACATCGATGCCATCGGCAGACGTGCCGGACATCATGCCGAGGATTAGTGGAGAGAAGGGCGTCGTCATAGATGCGCCAGCCTATGGCGTAGCCGTTTTGGTGGCCAGATCGGAAGCTCTGAGTTGTTCAGCGCTTCCTTAATGCCGGAAGTGGCGGATGCCGGTGAAGATCATGGCGATATTGTGTTCATCGGCCGCTGCAATCACTTCATCATCGCGAATCGAGCCGCCCGGCTGAATCACGGCGGTGGCGCCCGCTTCGGCCAGGGCATCGACACCGTCGCGGAACGGGAAGAAAGCATCGGAAGCGACGGCGGAACCCTTGATGGCGTCGCCGCCATGGTTGGCGGCGATGCGGGTGGAGTTGACTCGGTTCATCTGGCCGGCGCCGACGCCCAGCGTGACGCCGTTTTTGGCGAATACGATGGCGTTGGATTTCACATGCTTGGCCACCGACCATGCGAACAGCATATCCTGCCACTCCTGTTCGCTCGGCGTGCGTTTGGTGATCACCGTGCAGGCGTCGCGATCCAGGATATGGGTGTCACGATCCTGCACCAGCAGACCGCCATTGACGCGTTTGAATTCCAGACCGCCGCTGACCGGCGCCGCTGACGGCGCCAGCATCAGGCGCAGATTCTTGCGCTCTTTGAGCACTGCGCGTGCAGCGTCGGAGAAGCCCGGTGCAATCACGACCTCCATGAAGGTTTCGGCAATCAGTCTGGCTGTGGCTTCTGTCAACGGCCGGTTAAAGGCGGCGATGCCGCCGAAAGCGGAGACCGAATCGGCGGCGCGGGCGCGTTCATAAATCTCAGCCTGGCTGCCGCCGCCCATGGCGACGCCGCACGGATTGGCATGTTTGACAATCACTACCGCTTCTTCGCTCAGATCGCGCACCAGTGCAAATGCAGCATCGGAGTCGGCGATGTTGTTATAAGAGATCGCCTTGCCCTGCAATACCGGGCAATCGGCCAGCGACACCCCTTCATCTTCCGGGTCGGCATAGAATGCGCCGGCCTGATGCGGATTCTCGCCGTAACGCAGTTCGTCGGCCGTTTTGATAAACTGGCGGGTGAAAATATCGGGGAAAGCACGCTTGCTGCCATCCTCATTCAGGGCCGAAAAGTGGTTGGCGATGGCGCCGTCATAGGCGGCTGTATGGGCGAACGCCTTGACGGCCAGAGCCCGGCGACGGGATTCATCCAGCGTATTGTCATCCATGGCCGCCAGCACCATGTCGTAATCGGCCGGATCAACCACGATGGTGACGAACTTATGATTTTTGGCCGAAGCGCGTACCATGCAGGGGCCGCCGATATCGATGTTCTCAATCGCATCGTCGATTGTACAGTCTGCTTTGGCGACAGCCTGGCGGAACGGGTAGAGATTCACACAGACCAGATCAATCCGCTCAATACCGTGCTCGGCCATCGAGGCCAGATCGCCATCATTGTCGCGCCGGGCCAGAATGCCGCCATGCACTTTCGGGTTCAGCGTCTTGACGCGGCCATCCATCATCTCCGGGAAGCCGGTGTAGTCCGATACATCACGGCAGGCGATGCCCTGCTCGCGCAGCAGTTTGGCCGTGCCGCCGGTAGAGAGAATGCGCACGCCGCGCTCCGTCAGCGCCCGGGCGAACTCGGCCACGCCTGTTTTATCTGACACGCTGATCAGCGCCTGCGAAATAGAAGCCATGATGCATACTCCAACGGGGAATTAGGGATACGCTGCAAATTCAGCATTTGCAGCGCTCTGTTCTGGCCGGCCATTCATGGCCTGTCAGGAATCGGCGGGCAGACTACGCGCCCGCTGCCGTCGTGCAACTTTCCTGCACGCAGGCGTTTGGCGTTGAATGTTGGCGTTAGTCGTTTGCCGCCCGTGCTGCAGCGATGGCGGCCATGTTGACGATATCATCCACGCTGGCGCCGGTCTGCAGCACATGGGCCTGATGCGGCAGGCCGAGCAGGATCGGGCCAATGGCCGTACCGCCGCCGAGTTCGCGCAGCAGTTTGTAGGCGATGTTGCCTGCCTGCATGGTTGGAAACACCAGCACGTTGGCCGGCTCTTTCAATTTACTGAACGGGTAATGGCCGAGAATCGCTGCGTTGACCGCAGTGTCGGCCTGCATTTCGCCATCGACGATCAGCTCGGGCCGGCGCTGATGCAGCAGGCGGGTCGCTTCGGCCACCTTGCGGGGTTCCGGGTGGTCGACGCTGCCGAAATTGGAGAATGAGAGCATGGCGACGCGTGCGGCGCAGCCCAGCGAGCCGGCGGTGTCGGCCGCCAGTTCCGCCAGTTCCGCCAGTTGCCCGGCGTCCATATCGACATTAACCGTGCAGTCGGCGAGAAAATAGGCGCTGTTTTCCATGATCATCAGGTACATGCCGTAGACGCGGTGTTTCTTTCCATGGCTATCGCGCCCGAGCACTTTCAGAATCGGTCTGAGCACATTGGGATAGTGGGCTGTCCGGCCGGAGAGCATGCCATCGGCGAAGCCCTGCCGCACCAGCATGGCGCCGAGAATGTTGATATCGTCACGCAGTGTTTTGGCGGCGTCGCCGGGCAGTACGCCATGGCGTTTTCGATCCTGATAATAGGCATCGGCCAGACTGTCGAAGCGGCTGTCGTCGAGCGTCGGGTCGATCAGTTCAACGCCCTCAAGATCCAGCATGGCGTCGGCGCAAAGCTGCTGCACCTGCGCCTTGCGCCCGATCAGGATCGGCGTGGCAATGCCGCTTTCCCGTATCTCGATGGCGGCGCGAATAATTGTCTCATTTTCACCTTCCGGCAGCACCAGCCGAATCGGATTGGCCTTCGCCTTATCCATAATCATGCGCATAAACAGGCGCGATGAATCGATCCGGCCGGCCAGCTCTTCGGCATAAGCAGCGGCATCCTGCAGCGGCTTGCGGGCGACGCCGGTTTCGGTCGCCGCCTGCGCCACAGCCACCGGCACAACTTCAATCAGGCGCGGGTCGAACGGTTTGGGCAGAATATATTTGGGCCCGAAACGCAGTTCCTTGACGCCATAGGCCCGGAGCACCGAGGCGGGCACCTCCTGCCGGGCCAGCGCCGCCAGCGCATGCACGGCGGCTACCTTCATCTCCTCGTTGAATGTGGTGGCGCGGGCATCCAGCGCGCCCCGGAACAGAAATGGAAAGCCCAGCACATTATTGACCTGATTGGGGTGATCGGAGCGACCCGTGGCCATAATCAGATCGTTGCGCGTGGCCATGGCGAGATCGTAGGCAATTTCCGGATCGGGGTTGGCCATGGCGAACACAATCGGCCGCTCCGCCATCGATTGAATCATCTCCGGGCTGACAATATTGCCCTGCGACAGTCCGACAAACACATCGGCCCCGCGCATCGCTTCGGCCAGCGTGCGTTCGGGCCGCTCTGTGGCAAAATAGGCTTTGTGCGGAGGCAGTTCCTCATCTCTGTCTTTGGCGATGACGCCCTTGCGATCGAGAAACAGGATGTTCTCGCGTTTGACGCCGAGCTGTTCAATCAGCTTCATGCAGGCAAAACCGGCGGCCCCGGCGCCGAGGCAGGTCACCCGGATCTCTTCGGCTTTCTTGTTCTGTAAAATCAGCGCGTTGAGAATGGCCGCAGCCATAATCACGGCGGTGCCGTGCTGATCATCATGCAGCACCGGGATATTCATTCGCTTTTTCAGCTCTTCCTCGATAATAAAGCATTCCGGCGCTTTGATGTCTTCCAGATTGATGCCCCCGAAGGTCGGTTCCATGCGGGCCACGGTATCGACAATGCTCATCGGATCGCTCTCATCCAGTTCGATATCGAACACATCAATATCGGCGAAGCGCTTGAACAATACGCCCTTGCCCTCCATCACCGGCTTGCCGGCCAGCGGCCCGATATTGCCCAGTCCCAACACGGCCGTACCGTTGCTGATAACGCCAACCAGATTGGCGCGGGCGGTATATTCATCGGCCAGTTCGGGATTTTGTTCAATGGCCAGGCAGGGCTCGGCCACGCCGGGCGTGTAGGCCAGCGCCAGATCACGCTGGGTTAAGCACGGTTTGGTGGGTTTGATGCTGATCTTTCCCGGCGTCGGAGAACTGTGGTACTCGAATGCTTCCTTGCGCAAAGTCTCTTTTGGCATCATTTTACCCCTTGTATTGCTGGTCGTCCGTTGCAGGTTCACGCGGCGGCGATTCGGCAATGCTAACGCTGTAAGCCGGCGGGGTCATGGAGGGAAATATGCAGATAGGTTTTGCCGGGGCCGGGGCGGTCGGTTGTCACTATGGCAGCAAGCTGACGCAGGCCGGG
>Ga0256829_1001326_pt1 | contig 20628 bp, 14 predicted proteins | sample 131447metaG_FD_185979 | JGI IMG/M metagenome (GOLD analysis project Ga0256829, IMG submission 185979) | Hydrothermal vent microbial communities from Lau Basin, Pacific Ocean - 131-447 | ecosystem: Environmental > Aquatic > Marine > Hydrothermal vents | place: Pacific Ocean: Lau Basin | collected...
CCGCGAGAATTCACGCTGCGCGATTATCACGCCGAGAACTTGCTTTGGCTGCCGGATGAACAGGTTGGCTTGCTGGATTTTCAAGACGCCGTGCTCGGCTGGGATGCCTGGGATATGGCCATGCTGACCCAAGATGCGCGGCGTGAGGTGTCAAACGAGGCCGCCGACACAGCCATTCACACATATCTGACGGAGACCGGGAAAGACGAGGCCGGGTTTCGCGAACGCATGGCCGTGATCGGGACATTGAATGCGCTGCGCATTGCCGGCGTGTTCGCCCGTCTGATGAAGCGCGATGGCAAACCGCGCTATGAAACATTCATGCCGCGCCAGAAGCTGATGCTCGCCAGAAATCTTGAGCACCCAAGCGCGGCCGAGATGCGCGCTTTCGTGGCCGACATAGCGCCCTCTATAATGGAGACTTTGCGATGATTGAGATGCCTCATACCGCTATGGTGTTGGCCGCGGGTCTTGGCACACGCATGCGGCCCCTCACAGATGCTACCGCGAAGCCTTTGCTTGAGGTGGCCGGGCGCAGCATGATCGACCGGCTGCTCGACAATTTGGTCGGTGCAGGCGTGCAGCGAGCGATTGTGAACGTGCATTGGTGCGCCGATCTGGTTGAAGCGCACCTAGAGGCGCGCAAAGACCTGGAAATCGTCATCTCTGACGAGCGTAAGCAGGTCTTGGAGACCGGCGGCGGATTGGCCCTCGCACGGCCGCTTTTGGGTGACGATCCGATCTTTGTTGTCAACACAGATGCCTTTTGGGAACCGAGCGGCGCGGATCCGCTTCAAAAACTCGCACAAAGTTTCGATAAGGAACTCATGGATGAGCTACTCCTGCTGGCGGACACAAAAAGATGTCTCGGGTTTCCGGGCGCAGGCGACTTTTTCCGTGATCCGTCAGGTGTTCTATCACGCCGCGGTGAAGCGCCCTCCGCGCCATGGGCCTATGCCGGGCTGCGTATCCTAAAGCCGCAACTTTACGATGGCGCGCCGGTCGAGCCGTTTTCCGCCAATCGGATCTGGAACGATTTGCTGCCAAAAGGCCGCGTGCATGGCGTTCCGCTAGATCGCTTCTGGCTGCATGTTGGCGACCCTCAGGCCCTGAAGGATGCTGAGTTCTGGCTTCGGTGTCATGGCGCATGACGTTCGACTCCGGAGACCAGAATAAGCGTATATTCTCGATCCCGGCGGGATCGGATTTTCTCGGTGATCTGGCCGACGCTCTGGCCTCAGAGTTCGACCTTGCAAACAATCCTGAAGCGCTCGCTGACGCGCTGATCTATGTCCCAAACCGGCGATCAGAACGCGCTCTGGCCTTCGCCATTCATCGCGCCGCTGGGGGTAAAGCTTGTCTCTTGCCGATGATCCGCGCGCTCGGCGACCTCGAAACCAGCGACCCGCCCCCCAGCGCTGAAGCCGCGCTCGCAGAACTGCCCCCGGTCATCTCTCCAGCGGAGCGGCTTGGGCGTCTCACCCGGCTCGTCATGGCGTATTTCGAGGCGACCAGCACTGGAATGCCGGCTGTATCCTGCCTGTCTGCTGCACGCGAATTGGCCCGCCTGCTCGACCAAGCGGCGTTATCTGGCGACGTCGCTTGGGATCAGCTAGACACATTGGTGCCGAACGCTGAGCTCGCCACGCATTGGCAAAAATCGCTCGAGTTTCTGAAAATCATCACCGACCAATGGCCCGTCGAACTCGACACGTTGCGCGCCATGGATCCTTATGCGCGGCGGCTCGCGGCGGCAGAAGCGATGGTTGCGGAATGGCAAAAGTCGCCGCCGCAAGCGCCCGTCATTATAGCCGGCTCAACCGGCGCGACCCCGGCCAGTCGCCTGCTGATGAAGACCGCCCTGGAACTTCCAAACGGCTATGTCGTCTTACCCGGCCTGGACATGGAACTGACTGACGAAACACTGCAGCAAATCCTGCAAACGCCCTCACATCCGCAATTCTCACTCGCAAGCACATTGACGGCGCTGCACTTGGAGACGCGCGACGTGTCGACTTGGTCATCGCTCACGCGCTCAACGGAAACACCCGCACGGCGCAGACTGATCCATCAAGCCTTGGCGCCCGCCCAGAACACAGCGGACTGGACCTCAAACCTCGCTCAGATCGCGCCGGATGGAGATGCGGCAAGTTTCGTTCGCGAAGCGCTCAATGGGCTCACCGTCATAGAAGCCAGCGATGAAAGCGAAGAGGCTTTGCTCGCGGCGATCTTGATGCGCGAAACGCTCGAAACCGAGGGCGAGACGGCAGCGTTGGTGACGCCGGATGCGGGCCTGGCGCGGCGCGTGAGCGCGATGCTGACGCGCTGGGATGTCCATGTGCCGCCATCTGCGGGACGATCATTGCCGCAAACCGACGCGGGAAGTTTGGCGCTCTTGGTGGCGCAATGGCTGGTCGATCTGTCCAACCCAATCGCCCTGATGTCTGTTCTCAATCATCCGCGTAGCCGGTTCGAACCAACCGCAACTGGCGCGCTGGATATTGCACTGCGAGGACCACGCGTCTGGCAGACTTGGGAAGCGCTTCTCGAACACATTCCCGACAATGAGATTCTAGAAACGCTCTCGCCGGCCGCCTTGAAGCTCGAGCCTCTGGCCGAGCGGCCGCTGGATGGCGAGGCTTGGTTGCAGGCGATTGCCGAACTTGCTCAAGCGGCAAGCCTCGATCCCTATCCTTGGGCCGGTGAGGATGGTGCGAGCCTGTCCAGACTGTTTCAAGACCTGGCCGTCTTGACCACGCCGCTCGGCGAGCAGCCCGCTGCAACTTGGAATGAATTGCTCAGCGCTGAAGCGCAGCTGCAAACCGTATCAGACGGGCAGCCACATCCTAGGCTGGCAATCTGGGGCCCGCTTGAAGCTCGTCTGCAAACCGCAGATCGGATCATCCTCGCCGGGCTCAATGAAGGGGTTTGGCCGGAGCAGCCGCCAGCCGATGCCTTCCTGCCGCGTATATTCCGCCGTGAGATCGGATTGTCAGACCCGGATGAGCGGGTCGGGCTGTCGGCGCATGACTTTGCCCAGCTTGCGTCGGCGCCGAATGTGACCCTGCTCACCAGCCATCGCCGCGACGACAAACCCGCGATCGCATCGCGCTGGTTGTGGCGCCTTCAGACTTTGGCACGCGGCGCCCTGGGCGATGACGCAAAAACCGTTCTTGGACCACCTGAAATGGCCAACCCGCTGGATTGGTTGCAAGCCATTGAAACGGCGCCGGAACTTCCCGAGGGATTTTCTGCAGAACCAGTGCCGCGCCCGCCGCGCTCGGCCCGGCCCAAAGAGCTTTCAGTCACCCGGATCGAACAATTGGTGCGCGACCCGTATGCCATTTATTGCGAATATGTCCTGCGCCTGCGACCGCTGGATCCGCTCAACCTTCCGGCCGATGTGCGCGTGCGCGGAACCGCCGTCCACAAAGCTCTGGAACGGTTCGAGCTTGAAGATTTTCCAGAGCAGCCAGAGGCGCTTTTGAGCGTCTTGGAGGAAGAGTTGCGCCGCGGCGGCGTGGACGAAGCCGATCTGATTTCGCTCAGGGATGTTCGCCGCCAAGTCTGCGCCGAATACATCGCCTGGCGCAGCGAGCAAATTCATGCCATTTCAGGTGTTCCGTATACAGAATTACGCGGTGAGATTGAGCTCAATATTGCTGGCGAACCGTTCAAATTGAAAGGGACCGCCGACCGAATTGAAACGCGCACGAGCGGCGGCGTCGCAATTTTGGATTTCAAAACCGGGCGTCCGCCAAGCGAGAAACAAGTCCGCGCAGGTCTCAGCCCGCAAATGCCGCTGCAAGGCCTTATCGCCCGCAATGGCGGATACAAAGAGCTTGGCAAAACCGACATTGAGGCCCTGACTTATATCCGGTTTGGCACCAGTTTCGATGTCCAAAATATCGGAGAGGCAGCTCCCCGCGCCAAGATCGAAGCAAAGTCGATGACCGACATTATCGCCGAGGCAGAACTTGGCTTGCTGAGCGTATTGACCCAGTTTGCCGATCCTTCTCACCCATATTTGAGCGCGCCGCGCCCGGAACGCGTCGCCTATGAAAGCGCCTATACACGGCTTGCCCGGCGCAGCGAATGGACAAGTCTGAGCACCCATGACTGAGACGGTGAAATCTCCTGACACCACCGCTTTTGAGGCGGCGAAACGGGCGCAAGCCGAGGCGGCGAACCCAGCCCAATCGGCCTGGGTTGAAGCGAATGCCGGGTCAGGAAAGACCAAGGTCCTGATCGACCGCGTTGCGCGCTTACTGCTGCGCCGACCGGATGGACGCCCCGGCGCGCTGCCTGACTCGATCCTGTGTATCACCTACACCAAAGCCGCTGCGAATGAGATGCTGGCGAGACTGTACCAGCGGCTCGGTGATTGGGCGGTTGCATCAGATGACAAACTGCGCCGCTCGCTGCAACAATTGGAGGGCCGTGACGCTAATTCGTATACGGATGATGACTTGCGCGAAGCCCGCAGATTGTTCGCGCGTGCGCTGGAAACGCCCGGCGGTCTTCGGATTGAAACCATCCATGCCTTCTGTGCACGGATTTTACGACGCTTCCCGCTCGAAGCAGGCGTCTCTCCTGGATTTTCAGCGATCGAAGAAGATGAAGCGAATGAGTTGTGGCGGGCAGTTCTCGCTTCTGGCTTGGATTCCGCGGCATCTCTCACGCCAGAAACGCTCGCCACGCTGGCCGAAGCGACAGGCGGACTCGGCGTCAGTGCTGCCTTGGACGCGCTTCGTCCGCATCGCCAAGCCTTGCAAGCGCTCGACAGGATTGCAGGTTCCGAAAAAGAACTAACGGAAGTCGTCATAGCGGCCAGTGGCAGCGATGGACGCTCAACAGCCGAAATTCTGCAGGCTGCGATGGTCTCAGACTTTCCTGATAGGGATTGCGCCGAGGCTATAGACGACCTGAAGTGCATCGAAAAACCCGGCAAAGGCGATGTAAAGCTCTTAGAAGCGCTAATGACGCTCTCGACCATGCAAGATTCGCAAGATCGCTACGACGTCTATATGCGCGTACTTGCCGGAGCAAAAAGAGACTTTCCTTCTGGCAGCAACCCTTACACCGCGAAGGCGGGCCCGATCGTCGAAAACTTGTTTAGCCGCAGCCTGAAAACCGGCGCACCTGAGGGGCGTGAGATCACACGCATGAAAGCCGTACAGAGCGCGCTGCAAGCGAGCGCATTGGCCGCTCGGACACTGGCACTCATGCAGGTCGGCTTGCCGCTTTTGGAAGCTTACAAGCGCGAGAAACGGCTGCGCGGCGCGCTCGATTTTGATGATCTTATCTCCCACACGCATGCGCTGCTCACGCATTCCAGCGCCGCGGAATGGGTGCTGTACAAGCTCGATGGCGGTCTGACGCACTTGCTGCTGGATGAGGCGCAAGATACAAGCCCGCCGCAATGGGCCCTGATCAACGCGATTGTGCAAGAATTTCAATCCGGCCTCGGCCGCGACCGGCTCGCGGAGCCGCGCACGCAATTTGTCGTCGGCGACCCGAAACAATCCATCTATTCTTTCCAGGGCGCCGATCAGCAAAAGTTCGAGCAGGAGCGGCAAGGGTTTGTTCGGCGCGAAGAAATTGTCGCTGCGGACGAAGATCGATCTGTCAATCTGCCGGAAATGGCGATGTCGTTCCGATCGACGCCCGAGGTCTTGCGGTTCGTCGACGAAGTGCGCTCAATTGTGCCGCTGGATGATGCCGCAACGGATCCATTGCCGCATCGTGAAGCCGACCTCACGCCGCATGCCCCACGCCGCTTGAACCAACCCGGACGCGTCGAGGTCTGGCCGCTCGAATTGCCGGATGGATCAGATGGCGAGGACTCTGCCTGGACCGCGCCAACCGACCATGTTCCTGCAGATGCGCCGCGCCGACGCCTCGCCCGCACGATCGCGCAGCAAATTCGCCGAATGCTCGATCGCGGCGAAACCGTATGGCGCGAACAGAGCGATGGCGGGTGGACGCGTGAGGCAACGCAGCCCGATGACATTCTCATTCTCGTGCGCAGCCGAAATGATCTGTTCGATGCGTTGATCGAGAGTTTGAAACAGGAAGATATACCGGTGGCGGGAGCTGACCGGTTACGCTTGCTGGATAATCTAGGGGTTCAGGATTGCCTCAACCTGATCCGGTTCGCCCTGCAGCCCAGCGATGATTTGACCTTGGCGGAGATATTGCGCGGTCCGTTTTGCGGCTTGGTCGATGATGATCAACACCTATTCGCCTTGGCGCATAATCGCCCCAATGAGTGCACGCTTTGGGACCAGCTTAGGACCACGGAAGACCCGGTATTCCAAGCCGCGAAGCAATTTTGCGATCGGTTAATTCTAAATCGAAACCGACCTGTATTTGAGTTTCTAAGCCAGGTGCTCACACAGCGTGATTCTGGCGGGCTCAGCGGGTGGGATAAACTGATACAACGCCTCGGTGAGCCGGTCAGAGACCCGATCCAGGCTTTGGTCTCGAAAGCCCTCGGCTATGATATGACTAGCGCCCGCAGTTTGCAGCTCTTCCTGGCAGAGATCGAACGCCAAGACACCGTTCTGAAGCGCGAACTTGGCGAACCTGAAGGGGCCGTCCGCGTGATGACGGTGCACGGCGCGAAAGGCCTGCAATCACCTGTGGTGATCGTCCCGGATACAACCAGCGCCACAAAACCGGTTGGCGACGCGCTGTTCTTCAACGCTGAGGGCGTGCCGCTTTACAGCCCGTCCACGCGCACCGATGCGCCCGCCACAACAGCTTTGCGAGAGGCTGCCAATCAAGCCGCAGAACGCGAGTCGCGGCGCTTGCTCTATGTGGCTCTGACACGCGCGTCAGACCGCCTCATCATCGCTGGCGCCGGCGCCCGAAACAGCAAAACCGGATACGCGAAATCCTCCTGGTATCGCTGGTGCGCTCTGGCGATGCGCGAATTGTTGGGTAAAGACGCGCCTGATGAAGACGACACCGAAACAGCGATGGCGTTTGGCCCTGAACCAAGTCTGGTCGCTACCACGCCGCTCCATGGCGCTACTAAACCTGAAGGCCCAGCCTGGCTAAAGCGTGCTGCCCCGGCCGCGCAGCCGCCGCAGCGCCTCGCCGCGCCGTCTCGCCTCACAGAAGACCAATCGGCGGTCAGCCTGCCTTTTGGCACCGGGCGCGCAGCCGCCTTGAAACGCGGGCGCCTCATTCACGCGCTCCTGCAAACCCTGCCCGAGATCCAAGCTGACAAGCGCGAAGAGACGGGGCGACAATTCCTGGCCCGCGAACCAGAGATCTCGCCAACCGAAATCGAGGAGATGCTAGCGGTCACGCTTAACACGCTTGAAGATCCGAGTTTTGCGAATGTGTTTGCGCCAGGTGGGCGCAGTGAAGCGGCGATCGTTGGAACCTTGCCAAGCGGGCGGATGGTGAATGGCCGCGTCGATCGATTGATCATTCGCTCTGATGAGGTTCTGATCATTGATTACAAGACCGACCGGCCCGCACCGACGGATGCTGCAGCAGTTGAGTTCGCCTACCGCGTTCAGCTCGCCGCCTATCGCGCGGTCCTGGCCGATATTTACCCCGATCGCCCGGTTCGGTGCGCGCTCTTGTACACAGATGGCCCGCGGCTGATCGAAATCCCTAGCGACGAACTGTCAGAATCACTAAACCGTGTAGACAGCGGGGTTTGACGCGCGCGAAGAGTCCCTATTTTATGCCGCACGAAAGATTTAAAGGAGGTCACAATGGCCGCTGAACATATTACCGACGAGACCTTTGATGATGCCGTTGCCAGCGACACGCCTGTTGTTGTCGACTTTTGGGCTGAATGGTGTGGTCCATGTAAAGCGATGGCGCCGCATCTGGATGCTGTTGCGGACGAACTGAGCGGCGATATCAAAGTCGCGAAGATCAATGTTGACGACAATCCAATGGCTGCGTCGAAATACGGCATCCGCGGATTACCAACCCTGATGATTTTCAAGCAAGGCAAAGTCACAGCGACCCATCCGGGCGCCATGTCTAAGCAGAAAATCTCTGAATGGATCAAAGAGAATACTTAAGGTCATCGCGCTGACGCGATCCTAGGTTTCAACTTTTAAAAGTGCCCGTGGCTTGTGCGCGGGCACTTCTTTATTGGACTAGATCCTGCCCTGAATAAGGTCGCGCTGATCCTCCAAAGCCGAAGCCAGGTGCCGCATGAGATGTTTGATCCGCGGCGCGTTTTTCAGGTCGGGATGTGTCAGCACCCAAAGATCCTGGGCCGCGAGAGGTTCTGCACCCGGCAATCGTTGTAGCCCTGGATCAGGATCTGCCATGTAGCACGCGGTTCGGATCATCCCCTGACCGGCCCTGGCGGCGCCGAGCAACCAAACCAGATCATCTGATCTCAAACCGATTGGCGCGTCCGGGACGGCGCTTTCCGCGATCCAGTCTGGTCCTGAAACACTTCGCGAAAAGGCGAGCCAGCGGCGATCTTCTGGCCGCGTTTTGTCCAAGTATCCTGTGGCGGCATACTCACATAAAAAGTACGGAAACAGTCGACGGCCGACCAAGTGGTCTGGCGGGTTTGGCGTTGACCGGATGACCACGTCCGCCTCTGAGCGATTGAGGTCAACAAGATTGATCGAGGTCTCTATCGTCAACTCAATGTTCTGATGCATACGGGTAAATTGCAACAGCGCATCCTGTAATAGATATTGGGCAATCGGCTCCCCCATCGAAACCCGGATCGGCCCGGACAAATTGGCGTTTGCGGCACGGCTTTTGCGCTCAGCCGCAAGTGCGATCAGCTCCATGTTTTCCGCCGCTGCAACAAGCTCCAACCCCAGCTCAGATGCGCGATATCCGCCGGTGACCTTGTTGAAAACGGGCGTTTCAAACCGGTTTTCGATTTGCGCCAACCGACGAGACACCGTGGCATGATTGACGTTCAACCGTTCCGCAGCGCCTCGAATTGTACCCGCGCGGTGGATGGCGAGAATAAGCCGATACTGATCCCATTCACTCATTGGTGCATATCTGCACCATTGAGGCAGAAAATCAATCCGCGACAGATGTAAATTGCGATCATAGAACGAGGGTTCAAACCTCATACGGAATGGAGGTGATATGCTTTTTCAATCCCCGCTCGAACGCGCACTGAAAGCGCTCTTAGCTTGCTTGGTGTCCGCCACGATGGTGACATCCTGCACCAGCTTGGCGCAAAGCGATGTGCCGCAAACAGCCGCCGAACAGCCAGCTGCACCCTTGACGATCGATCTTAAGCGCGGCGAGCTGCTTTCGATCATTTCAGTCATTCCCAATAAGGGAGATCAGGCAGATGCAGCGCGGGCTGAATATTATCAAAGCGCCTTCCCATTGGCCCAGCAATACGGCCTGAAACGCGAGGGACAATTGAAGGTCACCTCGGCGCCGGTCGGGCAACATAAATCTGAAGGGATCATCTTCTTCTCATGGCCAAGTCAGGCGGCGGAAGCGTCCCTCGAAATGGAAGCCGACTGGCCAGCGATCAAAGCGCTGAGGCCAAAGGCCTGGGAGGATCTGCGGATCTTCACAGATGAACTGGAAGAAGATCTAACCCTCACGTTCAAGGCCGACAAAACCTACACAATCGCCATGGCCTGGACGAACCCCGAGAACCCGGATGATTACGATACCTATATGGATGGGATCAAAGAAGCGGTCGCAGAAGTCGGTGGGCGTTTTATCTACAAAATGTTTGATCCGAAGTTTGAGTCCCACAAGCTGAAAGACGGCGCGCCTGGTCAAGTGACTTTGGTCGAGTGGGACACGCAGGAAGGCCTTGCCAAATTCGGCGAGACCCAAGGCTTCAAAGACAATGTCAAATACCTAACAAGCGGCGTCACCCGGTTTGAAATTCTCACTCTTTCGGCGCACTAGCGCCCCTTCAAAACCAACCATCGCTCCGTTCCATGGATTGGTGGGGCGCCCATAAAACAAGCTCCAAACATCTAGCCTCGCCCTACGGCGGGGCTTTTTTTGTGCGGCGTTTCCGATAGCCTGCCCAGAAACTGAGGAGGTTCCCCATGATCCCGTACAAAGACCTCGACCGGTCGGTCGCAGGAAAGACTGTTTTCATCACTGGCGCGGCAAGCGGGATGGGCCGCGCCACCGCGCATCTATTTGCGCGCGAAGGCGCCAAAGTGATGGCCACGGATATGAATGCAGACGGCGTCGAAGCGGTTGCCGCAGAGATCCGAGAGGCCGGATATGAAGACGTCCGCGCGATGGCGCTAGATGTCAGCGATCATAGTGCGATCAAAGCGGCAGTCGCTGCGACGGCAGAGGCGTTTGGCGGACTTGATATCCTGATCAACAATGCGGGATTCGCGCGCCTCACCCAGCCCTCAGAAGATCAATACGAAGAGATCTGGCATCACAGCGTGAACGTGATGCTGACAGCCCACCAGCGCCTGATCCGGGCCGCCCTGCCCTATCTGAAACAAACCGAGACTGGCGGACGGATCGTCAATATCTCGTCCACCGAAGGCCTTGGCGCGACGCCTGGCAACGGACCATATGTTGCTGCAAAACATGGCGTAATCGGTTTGACCCGTGCCATGGCCAACGATCTCGGCCGCGATGGGATTACTTGCAACTGCATCTGCCCCGGACCGATTGAAACCAATATCAACGCCTCAATTCCGGATGAGCACAAGGTGATCTTCGCGAAGCGCCGCGTGCCTCTACGCCGCTATGGCATTCCGGAAGAGGTAGCGCATATCACGCTGTCCTGCTGCTTGCCGGCAGCCTCTTATCTGAATGGCGTGGCGATCCCAGTGGATGGTGGGCTGACGATCAAAAACGCTTAGGTCGGCAGCTGCTCATTCTTCTCGAGCACTTCGCCCGCAAGATACAGCGAGCCACCGATTAGAATACGGTCTGGCTTCTCCGCTGCCGCGACCTGCATCGCCGCTTGAAGCGAGTTATGAGCGACGGCTTTGGGCAAGAAAGCGCCGGCTGTCTCGGCCAAGGCAGACGGCTCTGCGCCGGCATGCCCCGGTGCGTTTGGCATCGTGTAGACTGCATCTATGACGCCCTTGAACGCATGAAAAAACCCGCCATGGTCTTTGCTGGCAATCATCGCGGTGACCATGACCGTCCGCCCCCCCATTTCCCGCAGCAGCTCTGCAATCGCTGTCGCTGCGTGTGGATTGTGACCGCCATCAAGCCAAACTTCTGCGCCGCCCGCCATCGCCGTCACGGGACCGCTGGCAAGTTTCTGCATCCGCGCCGGCCACGCAGCTGATTGTGCGCCCGCCCAAATCGCGCTGTCCGGGATCGCGGGCTGTTTCAGCGTACGCATCGCGAGCCCGGCCAAGGCCGCATTATAGCGCTGATGCGTGCCAGGCAGGGCAACGCGTTCCGGAACCTTCTCAATATCTTCCATCCGAAGCATCGTTAAAGGCGCGTCTAGCTCGGCTGCCCGCTTACGGATCACATCACCGCACACACGCGCCTGTATGGCTGAGACAGCAGGCAAATTCGGTTTGATGATCCCAGCCTTTTCACCTGCGATCTTCGCCAAGTCAGAGCCTAAAAACTGCTTGTGATCGAAATCGACCGGCGTGATCACGCTGAGGGCAGGACGCTCGATGACATTGGTCGCATCGAACCGGCCGCCAAGCCCAACCTCCAGGATCAGAAGATCGGCAGGGACCTCGCTAAACGCCAGCAAGGCGGTTGCTGTGGTCGCTTCAAAACGCGTAATTTCGCGTCCTTCCAAGGCGGCATGGACGCGGTCGAGCCATTCAACCAAGGCTTCGTCCGTCACCAACTCTCCCGCCAAGCGGACGCGCTCGTTGAAACGAACCAAATGCGGTGACGTGTAGACGTGAACTTTCAGGCCTGCCTCTTCGGCCATCGCGCGCAGATAGGCGCAGGTCGAACCTTTGCCATTGGTGCCCGCGACATGAATGGTTGGCGGCAGCTTGTCTTGCGGCCGACCCAGCGTTTCTAAAACGTCTTTGATGCGACCGAGCGACAGCTCTATCGTTTCTGGATACAGGCCCTCAAATTGGTCTAGGGCCGCGTCGAGGGCGGCTGACATAGGGCTTAAGCCTTGTCAGTCTTAGGCGCTGGCGCATCGGCTGAGGGCGCTTCAACCGGCAAAGCAGAGACGTCTTTGTCCGAGACGCTTCGGCGTGGCATTAAATGTCCAAGGACACGCGCCATGGTGGCCTTCAGTTCGCGCCGGTCAACGACAATATCAACTGCGCCTTTTTCGCGGAGAAACTCCGAGCGTTGGAACCCTTCTGGCAATTTTTCGCGAATGGTCTGCTCAATCACACGCGGGCCCGAAAACGCGATCATCGCGCCGGGCTCAGCCATATGAACATCGCCAAGCATCGCATAAGACGCGGACACGCCACCAGACGTTGGGTCGCAGAGCACCACAATATAAGGCAGGCCTGCTTCTTTGACTTCCTGGATGGCCAGCGTTGAGCGCGGCATCTGCATCAAGGACAGCGTGCCTTCCTGCATCCGCGCACCGCCGGAAGCTGAGCAAACAACGAAAGCCGCTTTGCGAGCGACAGCCATTTGCGCCGCGGCGATAAAGGCTTCTCCGGCAGCCATGCCGAGTGACCCGCCCATAAAGGCGAAGTCCTGAACCAGGATCACAGTTGGGATCCCATCCACCTTTCCGAACGCCGCCGCCATACAATCATCTTGCGAGATCGGCGCGACCGCTCCTGAATCCGGCGCTTCTTCTTTGTCGCGTTTCGCAATCTTGCTCTTCGCGCCTTTGATCCGAGACGGATAAGTTTTGTCGTCTTTGAATTTTAGCGGGTCGGCTGGCACTGGCGGCAGTGGGATTGGCTCCCAGCGTTCATTGTCGAAGAACAGACGGAACCGTCGGCGCGGCGAAATCCGCAAATGCGCACCCGCCGGCGTGACATACCAACTCTCTTCAAGATCAGAGCGATATACGAGTTCACCAGATAGAGGGCACTTCACCCACAGATTATCCGGCGTGTCTTTTTTGTTGCCAGACAAAAGCCCTTTCAGGCCCGGTGTCCGGAAATTGGTCAGCCAGTTCATTTCGTCACCATCCCTCTGCCCACTCTAGGACTTTGCTAGGTTGGCACTCCACCCTTTAGCGCCGTACTCAACTCTCGGGCCAATTCGCCCATCTTCTCTGCCGTAATTTGTGGCGTTTTGGACACAGTTGCAAGTCTTGCTTGCTCGACAAATGCAGATCCGACCACAACACCGTCCGCAACCTTGGCCATTGCAGCGGCTTGTTCGCCTGTTTTGATGCCGAATCCAACGCAAACGGGGAGCCCTGAAACACGCTGTGCCATTTCGATGCCATCGCGGATGTCTTCAGGGTCTGCGGAGCCCGCGCCGGTTACGCCTGCGACCGCAACATAGTAGAGGAATCCACTTGCGCCCTCAGCGACTTTCGCCATGCGCGCTTCATTCGTCGTCGGCGTGGCCAGACGGATCACGGACAGCTCATGCTTGGCATAGGCTTCGCGGATCGGAAAATCTTCTTCTGGCGGCAGATCGACCAGGATTGTGCCATCAATACCGGCATCGGCGGCGGCTTCGGCAAATGCCTCATAGCCGAGCGTGTGCACCGGATTGGCATAACCCATCAGGATCAGAGGCGTCTCTTGATCGTCCTCTCTGAAGCGCTTCGCCAGCGCCAGGACATCTGTCAAAGTCGTCTTATTCGCGAGCGCTCTTAGCGCCGCTTTCTGGATCGCCGGGCCATCCGCCATCGGATCGGTGAACGGGGCGCCGAGCTCAATCAGATCAGCACCATTGTCCCGCACAGCACAGAGCGCCTGATAGGAAGATTCAAGATCCGGGTCGCCCGCCATCAAGTAGGAGACCAAGGCCGCGCGACCTTCGCCTTTAACCTTGTCAAAGCGCGCCACAATTCGGGAAGTTGGCATTATTCGGTGTCCGTATTTTCTAAAACCCAAGCCTGATACGGCGCATTTACCTGCGTACAGCCTAGGGCAACGATCGCGGGCACATCATAGGGGTGATGCTCTGCGACAATCGTCTCGATCTTTGCAAAATTTGCGACTGGGGCTTTCAGCCAGAGGATGAATTCAAACGCCTGCTCAACCACGCCTTTCCAGCGATAGGTCGAAGCGATCGGCCCTTCAATATTTGCGCAAGCCGCGGCGCGCGACTCGACCGCCTCATCCGCGATGGCGCGGGCCACGCGTTGGCGTGGACAGGTGATCCGGTAAAGCGTGAGCTCCGTCACATCTCAACTCCCAGGGCTTCAGCAACCGAGAATACATCCTTATCGCCGCGCCCGCACATGTTCAAAATGAGCAACCCATCCTTATCCATCGTGTCGACAACATCGCCAACCCGCGCAAGAGCGTGGCTCGGCTCCAGCGCCGGGATAATCCCTTCCAGTCGCGTGCACAGCTGGAACGCTTCGAGCGCCTCGTTGTCGGTGCAGGTTAGATATTCGGCACGGCCCGTATCGCGCAGGAAGCTGTGCTCTGGGCCAATGCCCGGATAATCAAGCCCGGCCGAAATCGAATGCGCATCGATGATTTGCCCATCATCGGTTTGCAGAAGGTAGGTCTTGTTCCCGTGCAAAATACCCGGCGCGCCGCCATTCAAAGCCGCCGCATGCTGGCCGGTTTCGATTCCGTGGCCTGAGGCTTCGACCCCAATCATACGGACAGACTCATCCTCGATGAAAGGATGGAACAGGCCAATCGCGTTTGATCCGCCTCCAATACACGCCATCACGGCGTCCGGCAGACGGCCTTCGCGCTCCAGTATTTGCGCGCGCGCCTCTTTACCGATCACGCTTTGGAAATCGCGCACCAGTTCCGGGTAAGGGTGCGGCCCTGCGGCAGTGCCGATGCAATAGAAGGTGTTCTCGACATTCGTGACCCAGTCGCGAAGCGCTTCATTCATCGCGTCTTTCAGCGTGCCGGTGCCAGACGAGACGGGCACAATCTCCGCACCCAGCAGTTTCATCCGGAAGACGTTCGGTTTTTGTCGCTCAACGTCGGTCTCACCCATGAAGACCACGCATTTGAGGCCGAAGCGCGCGCAAACCGTCGCGGTCGCAACCCCATGCTGACCCGCGCCGGTCTCAGCGATGATCCGTGTCTTACCCATGCGCATCGCGAGCAGGACTTGGCCGAGACAATTGTTGATCTTGTGCGCGCCCGTATGGTTCAGCTCGTCGCGTTTTAGATAAATCTTGGCGCCGCCAAAATGCTCGGTCAGACGTTCTGCAAAGTAAAGCGGGCTTGGGCGGCCAACATAATGCGCCCATAGGTCATCCATCTGTGCCTTGAACGCTGGGTCTTTTTTTGCGGCCCGATACTCCTTTTCGAGATCGAGAATGAGCGGCATCAGCGTTTCAGCGACATAGCGCCCGCCAAACTCACCGAAACGGCCATTTTCATCGGGCCATTGATCCCAAGTGTTTCTCAAATCCATGGTTTTGCTTTCTAGGCAGATTTGGCGGCGTCGATGAACGCCCGAATTAAGTCCTCGTCCTTTATCCCTCGGGCACGTTCGACGCCAGAGGAAACATCCACCGCGGTCGCACCTGTCGCACCTATCGCCTCTTCAACGTTTTCTGGCGTCAGGCCGCCCGCAAGCAGCCATGGCACACCCGGATCAAAGCCTTCGAGCAAGGACCAATCCATGCTGGCACCATTGCCACCTGGATTGTCGGCATCTTCGGGCGGCTTTGCGTCAATCAGGAAGCGATCGACCCGCCATTGATCCAAGGCCTCCAGATCGTCTTCATTGGCGACCCCAACAGCACGCCACAGCTCGCAAATCCCGGTACAGTCGCGCCACCATCGCAGCACCTGGTCCGGGCTTTCCTTGCCATGTAGCTGGATCGCATCCGGCTCAACCTCGTGCAGGACATCATCGAACAGGTCTTCATCAGGATCGACGAGCAAGATCACCGATTGCAATCCGAGATCCTGAGCAAATTCAGACAGGCCGCCAACCTCGTCCAGTCCATCCTCGCCGTCGCCTAACAGATTGCGCGGGCTTTTCGGATACAAAACAAAGCCAACCCAATCGGCGCCAGCTTCTGCTGCCGCGCGAATGTGCGCTGTATCCGTTAGTCCGCAAATCTTCACCTGTGCCATGGCGCGTCTGGTGCTCGGGGTGCGACCGTGAGTCAAGCGAATTTGGCGTAAATTATGGAAGCGTTAACCCTCTCGAAAAGGGTTTCGGCGAGAACAAATGAGAGCGCTCACACATTTATGAGCGCCTCCAAAAAATTAACACTCTTTCTGAGGCTCAAATGCTCGAGGCGTTTTTCGCTCCCATGGCGGTGGTGTCTGTATTAGACTCCGCCGCAATCCAACAAGGCTCCCTTCCGATCGGTGCGAGGCGCATGATATCCGCCGCAGTGCGTTTAGAAGACTTAGGTAAGTTGGAAGCGGTTGTCAGCGCCGCGAAACTCGCATTTCCAGACGCGCATACCGAAATCGATGCCTATTTAGCCGAAGTGCAAACCCCGACAACGCCCCTAAAAGTCGAGGCCTTTGTCGTAAAAGGAACGCCGCCCGAGCCGCCAAAGTATAGCTTTCTGGAGAATCTCGACGGACGGATCGATCTGAACGCAGCCTATACCGATGGCAATACCGATACATCCAATCTGGGCGCACTATTGAAAGTCAACCTAAAGCGCGAAACCAATATTCATCGTATTGAGGCCTATGCGAATGTCGGGCGTGCCAACGCTCAGCGCATTCAAGACAATTGGGGCGCATCATATCAGATGGACACGCTCTGGACCGATGACATTTTCGGCTACACGCGCGTTTCGCTCGAAAGTGATCAATTCTCTGGGTTCGATTATCGTGCTTTTGTTGGTGCAGGGGCGGGCCATTACTTTGTCCAGCAAGAATCTCTCTCACTGCGCGGAGAAGTGGGACCGGGCTTTCGATACTCTCAACAAACCACGGACGGACAGGAAAACGGGGATTTGGTCGTCTATGGGGCCATAGATACCAAATGGGACGTTCTAGAAGGCTGGCGCCTCGAACACGATTCGAAACTGACCTTGTCAGACCCCAGCACCACCGTCACAACGCGATCTCAGCTCAGTACTGCGCTCACCGAGGCCTTACGAGCAGGCCTGGCATACGAGCTCCAATTTGAAGAAAATCCGCCAAACGATCGGGAAAAACTGGACACGATTCTAAAATTCAACGTGTCTTATGGGTTTTGAGTTCAATTATGAAACCCTGGATCAATCTCGATCAAACCCGAGTGATCGAAGGACAGTCTTCGCTGTGTTTTGATCGAATTTCGCCCTGAGTTTAATATACGGACCTTCGCTCCGGTATTTCGCAGCTTCAAAGTCTTCGTCTTCAAATCCAGAAACATTGTAGCCCAGGCTAACCCATACATTCTCTTTTGGCGTGACGCCGATGCTCGGTCCAAATGACCAGGCCTGCGTGCCAGAGCCGTCATTCGATGACCAAGTGGTCTGCAGTCCAAGATCGATCTTCTTGGTCACATCGTGACGCACTTCCGCGCCGACCAAATGCGTCGTTCCAGAAGCTGTCGCGCCCGCAAACTCAGCCTCGACATGCTTGATGCCGTGATAGACTGAGACTTGCGTTTTGTCCGTCACCATGGCGTTGACAGCGAGATTGTTGACGATCTTGGAGCGGTCTTGCACGCCTTCTTCCGTCGATTGGCCAATATCCAATCGGTTTAACACCACGACACCGTCACCTTTTGCACGCCAGGCCGCGCCGATGCGAACGTCGGTCTCTTTCAAATCCGGTTGTCCGTCGAGCGTTTCATCCTGATGCCGCGCCGCAGCTGAGAATGACAGCGTTTTGGTGACCTCACGCGCGCCGCCCAGGACTGCAACAAGACGGCGACCAGACGCACTGTCTCTGGCTTCAAGGCGCGCTGATCCGGCCATACTGTCGGTTTGGTAGCTCGCTCCCAAATAACCAGACGTATAGGCTTCGGCCTGCGTCAGTGGGCTGCGCACACCATCCTCGAGCGGGCTAACCGCCGCATCCGCCGTGACGTCGAGCGGTGCATCGTCGCCATCAATGTTGGATCGGCGCGCAAAGCCGCCGCCGAGCGTCCAGGCATCGTTGACGCGCCAGACCTGGTCCACGCCAACGGTCGCGCCAATCCGGCGGCCGCTATCGCTGGTGATCATGTCCGTGCTTGCGCGCACCTGCGTTCCGCCGGTTGGCTCCCATGTCAGTCCAGCAACTGTATTTTGACCTGACGCGTCAGAGCCATTGGTGATTTCGTGACGTAAGTTCGCGGTGACCCGCTTGCCGAGCGTCTTATCAACCCCAAACACCGCGCGTTCCGGAAACAGAGACGCCTCATCATTACTGTCACCGCCCGCCTGGATCGGTTTCTCAATCACGGCACTGATCGACAGGCCCTGGTCGACAAAAGTCTTGCGCAGTCCTGCCAGTAGCAGGATGGACTGGCGCGGTTCGGCAACGTTTCCAAAGTCCTCAGAGACCGCGCGCACACCGGCGCTGACGCCAAAGGTCTGGCTCTCTTGCTGCAGGACGAGATCAGCCACTTCGCGGTTCGACCCTTGGCTCAGATTGGTCTCTTGATAGGCCTGGGCCGTAACACGGCGCTCAGACCGATCGGCGCCATCCTCACTGATTTTTGATCCAATTTCCGCACTCAATTCAGCTCCGATGCGGCGAATAGCATTTGTCGATGAAAGCTGCTGCCCCAGACCAAAGCCTTCTTCTTCCTCCCGGAAATAGCCGGTGGCGAGCAGTTTTTCCGTTCGGTGCTGCGCGACGACGAGGACAGCGTCTGCCGATTCACTGCCTGCATCGGTTTCTACATCAGATTTCGCCAATTCAGCGCGCACTTCGGTCCGGTCGCTCAAGCGAAGTGTCAGGTCCGCGGCCACAAGATTGGAGCCGTTCGTCTCCAGCGAAGCTGCATCCTCTTCATGGATCAAGGTTGTGCCCACCTGGACAGCACCGTCAAGAAAACGCTGCTCAGCGCGCAGGCCCGCAGTAATCCCGCGCTCCGCCGCCTCAGACGTTTCATAGTCCACCACGATAACATTCGGGTTCAGCCCCGCATCCGCGGCAGAAACTGGCTGACGGAAGAACAGTTCGCCCGTCGTATAGTCGATCTCATAATCACTATATCGGTTTAGCAAGCGCTCTGCGACAATCACATCCGGACGCAAACGGTCGCGCGTCTCAATCTTGATGACCTCTGAGGACCGCACCAGCGGCGCAGCGCGCAACCGGAAAGGCCCTGATGTTCCGTCAGCTGCGATCTCGTCTTTAAGGAAACTCTGATTGGTCTCGGAAGCAAACGCCGTGAAGGATGTATCTTCGCTCTCATAGTCCGCTTTCAAGCCGGAGAGACGGCGTGTGTAGCGTCCAAGCTCGGTCTCGGTGAAGCCGGTTTCGTAATCGCCAAACACGGCTTGGAATGTGTTCTTCTCAAGCTTCACATAGACCGGGTACTGGCTTTCCGCATTATTGTACTGCCAGGTGCGATCGCCGTATAATGTGTAATAGGCATTGGGATCGATCTCGTCGAAAACTTCGCGGTCTTGGCCGCCCCGGCGCTTCGCTGTGTCGACGGCGAGGGTGAGCAGCCAATCGCCTTTGATGACGCCTTTGGCGAAGAAAGCGACCCGCCCGTCACTCGACAATTCGTCGATGTTGCGGCCCTGCGTATCTTCCAATCGAGTCGCTATACCTTCGATCTCGGCGACTCCGACCACGATCCAGTCGCGCTTTTCCGGCGCCAACCAGACATCAATGTCCTCATAGCTGCCATCTTGTAGCAGCACTTGCAGCCGCACACGCCCGGATTCGAGCGTCGGCTCGAGCTCGACGTAAGCAATCCCGTTTGCGCCGACACGAACGCCTGACACAGCAGAGAACGCGGCATTGACCGGAGATTCAAACTCTTCCTCTGCTTCCTGCGCGAGCCGATAAGGGTCAGCGACACTAATCTCCGCACGGCGTCCTTCGTGTACGGGGTTCCCGTCGCCATCTTCCAGTCTCAAAGCAATTCGCGGCTTGGTTCGGCCATCTGCGACAAGGATGGATTGATCGTCGACATGGCTGGCGCGGCTAACTTCATCCACAAACCAGACTTTACGAACACTTTGTTCAATCAGCGTTCCTTCAGCATCGTACAACCGCGCCACAAAGACATTCTCGCCGCGCTGAATATCAACGCCTGCCCAGCGTGAAATCGCAACATGCCGGGTCGCTGACAGATCTTTACCGGAATAGTTCAGACCTGGCACGGGTCGGCCATTTAGATCCAGACGGACGCGGCCATTGGGTTCGTGCAATAGACCCAAATTCACTGACCGCCCTTGCGGAGTTTGATCTGTCACCGGATAAACCCATTCCAGGCCCGACGGGGTTTGGGCGTTCAGCCATTCCTTGTCGTACAAATCCTCATCGCGCGTCTTCGCAACTTCAAGGATTTCAGGCTTGGTCACGGCATCTGTGCGGCGCAGGTAGAAGTTTGCGCGCCAAATGGTTCCGCCTTGAGCATCCACAAATTTCGACAAGGCGCTGCCAGCGTATCGCGAATTCTCCTCGCAAATGACAGGCTCATAGCCAGCGGGTAAGGTGGCCTCATCGACCTGAACCA
>Ga0256829_1001327_pt1 | contig 20625 bp, 16 predicted proteins | sample 131447metaG_FD_185979 | JGI IMG/M metagenome (GOLD analysis project Ga0256829, IMG submission 185979) | Hydrothermal vent microbial communities from Lau Basin, Pacific Ocean - 131-447 | ecosystem: Environmental > Aquatic > Marine > Hydrothermal vents | place: Pacific Ocean: Lau Basin | collected...
TACCTGACAGGAAATCTTCAAGCGGTTCAATCGTCGTTAAGTCTTCGAGTTTCATGATGGTTTTCATCCCCCCATCATGAACGGTTCCCCTTCCGGCTTCAGACTCATTTCATATTGGACAAGACTGTAAGTTGACCAAAATATTCAAGAGGTTTATAATTCACAATATGATTTAGACAGCGTCTAAATCATATTGTGTGGTGGGTTTCCACCCACCGTGGATATGTTCTGACAGGAGGCGAATCCAGATGGATTTAAAAGGAAGCAAGACCGAGGAAAATCTGAAGGCGGCATTTGCCGGCGAGTCGCAGGCGAATCGACGCTATTTGTATTTTGCGAGTAAGGCCGATATCGAGGGATATAACGACATCTCGACGGTTTTCCGCTCCACCGCCGAAGGGGAAACCGGGCATGCACACGGGCACCTGGAGTACCTTGAAGCCGTAGGAGACCCGGTTACGGGCGAGCCGATCGGGGAGACCGACAAGAATCTGAAATCGGCGATTGCGGGAGAGACCTATGAATATTCCGATATGTACCCAGGGATGGCCAAGGCCGCCCGTGAAGAGGGTTTCGATGAGATAGCCGATTGGTTTGCGACGCTTGCCAAGGCCGAGCGTTCCCACGCAAACCGCTTTAAGAAGGCACTCGATAGCCTGGGTGGCTAATCGAGGCCGGGACCGGACTGGGGGCGGATTGCTCCGCCCCCACGGTCGTTTGAGGATCGTTTGACGCTATAGAAATGGAGGACGGCATGGCTACTGATAGTACTGGACCGACGGAAGGTAATCTCAAGGCGCCCCAGCGGCATCCGCTGGCCTGGCGTGAGGCCGACTTCTGGGATGAGAAAGCTTTATTAACGGAGCTGGAGCGCCAGTTCGACATCTGCCACGGTTGTCGCCGGTGTTTTTCCCTGTGTAATGCATTTCCTACCTTGTTTGATGCCATTGATGAATCGAAGAGCATGGAGATTGGCGGGGTCACGCACGAGACCTACTGGAAGATAGTGGATCAATGTTACCTGTGCGATCTGTGTTTCATGACCAAATGTCCATATACCCCACCTCACGAATTCAATATGGATATCCCCCACCTGATGCTGCGGGCCAAGGCGGTGAAGCATCGTAACCGGGGCGAGCGGTTGCGCGATCGGGTATTGACCTCCACCGATGCCGTGGGGCGCCTGGCCGGGATTCCCGTGATTGCCCAAACGATTAATGCGGTAAACGGGGCTCGTCCGGCACGGGTGATGCTGGAGAAAACAGCGGGGATACATCGGGATGCGGCATTGCCGAGGTTCGAGTCCCGATCGGCCAGGAAGAGGTTGGCGGGCCGGGCCGCTGCGGCTAGTGCCGTGCAGCCCGCGGGGCGCACCCGGGGGAAAATCGCCCTGTTTGTCACTTGTTACGGGAATCGTAATCTGCCCAGCGTGGTAGAGGATATGTGGGCGGTATTTGCGCATAATTCACTGGATGTGCGCTTGGTTCCCGAGGAGCGTTGCTGTGGAATGCCGAAGTTGGAGCTGGGAGATCTCGAGGCGATCGATAAACTCAAGCAATACAACATTCCCCGGATCGCCAGGCTGGTTGATGAAGGTTGGGATATCACCGCGCCGATCCCCTCCTGTGTTTTGATGTACCGGCAGGAATTGCCGATGATCTATCCGGATGACCCCGATGTTGCGAAAGTCAGGGAGGCTTTTTTCGATCCATTCGAATACCTTTCGCTGCGGCATGCGGCCGGACTCTTGAATACGCACTTCAGTCATCCCTTGGGCAAGGTGGTCTGCCATGCCTCCTGCCACCAGCGAGTCCAGAATTTTGGAACAAAGACACGGGATATATTGGCGCTGGTTCCGGATACGGAAGTGGAGTTGATACAGCGCTGTTCGGGACACGATGGTACCTACGCGGTGAAGGTGGAAACCTATGACCAGGCGATGAAAATCGGACGGCCCGTGTTCGGGAAGATCGCCGCGGCCGACCCGGACTGGTATGGGAGCGATTGTCCCCTGGCGGGGGATCAACTGCAACATGGCCTGGGGAAAAACGCGAAACCCGTGGTTCATCCCATTTCGATGTTGCGCCGAGCTTATGGACTTTGAGGAGTAGATCTATGCAAGCACTTACGCGGGAAGATTTGTTGAGCCTGGAGGATTACCTCATCCAAAGGGAGGACTTTCGCCGCCGGGTGATGCGATACAAGCGGAATCGCCATTTGGCCCTGGGACCGAATTTAACCCTTTATTTCGAAGATCGACTGACGATTCAATATCAGATTCAGGAGATGCTTCGGGTCGAGCGGATTTTCACGGCCGCCGGGATTCAAGAGGAGCTTGACACCTATAATTCACTCATACCGGACGGCGGCAACCTCAAGGCAACCCTGATGATTGAATTCATCGATGAGGTGGAACGCAGGCGGCAATTGCAGCGGCTCGTTGGGATCGAAGACGGGGTTTGGATTGCGGCGGCAGGCGCCGCGAATCAACGCACTTACGCCATTGCCGACGAAGATTTGGAGCGGCATACGGATGGCAAGACCTCGGCAGTGCATTTTCTGCGATTTGAGTTGCCTCCGGAGTTGCAAACTCTATTGCGGGAGAAAGGAGGCCTGGCCATCGGTGTCGATCATGAGCACTATCACCATGAGGTGTCGCCACTGCCGGGGGAACTGGTTGAATCATTGAGGCAGGATCTTGCGTGAAGCCGCGATCTTGCGGTTGTCACAGGTTCGTGCCTGAGGTGAGAAGGAGTTTGAAACCGCCGGATTGATACAATACCCGGATATTTCCTGTGTCACCATGCTAATCCGGCGGACTGCAATGAACAAGCGTTACGAGGCGGAGGATATCGAGGTTCTTACCGGCCTAGATCCTGTGCGCCGCCGCCCGGGAATGTACACGGATACGACGCATCCGAACCACCTGGCGCTCGAGGTCGTAGACAACAGCGTCGATGAGGCACTCGCCGGGTATGCCCGGCATATCCGGGTCGAACTTTTCGCGGATGGATCCCTGGAGGTTGAAGATGACGGGCGGGGAATGCCCGTTGGAGTGCATCCGCAAACGGGCCTATCCGGGGTGGAACTGATTTTAACCCGGCTCCATGCCGGGGCAAAATTTTCAGATAAAAATTATCAATTTTCAGGCGGCTTGCATGGTGTGGGCGTATCGGTGGTCAACGCCTTGTCTACGCGCCTTGAAGTTTGGACCCGGCGGGGTGGAAAAGAATACAGGATGAGGTTTCGCGGTGGGGAGAAGACCGAGGAGCTTCGATGCGTGGATTCCACGGCCCGCGAGAAGCGGGGTACTCGGCTGCGTTTCTGGCCGGACCCGAACTATTTCGATACGCCTCGGTTCGATTATTCCCGCCTTGCGACCGCCCTGCGCTCGAAGGCCGTTCTGTGTCCGGGGCTGGAGGTGCTGCTTTGCGATTCGGCGCAGGAAAAACGAGAAAACTGGTGTTTTGCCGGAGGACTCGGCGATTACTTGGTGGAACGTCTGGGCGAAACCCCCACCTTGCCGGATGAACCGATTACCGGATCCTTTGAGGCAGAAGCGGAAAGTATAAATTGGGCGCTGGCCTGGACTACTTGTGGAACCTCCGGCGTTACCGAGAGCTATGCCAACCTGATCCCGACCCCCCTGGGGGGAACTCATGTTTTGGGATTCAGGCAGGGGTTGACGGAGGCGCTACGCGAGTTTTGCGAATTTCACAGTCTTTTGCCGCGGGGGTTGAGGCTGTCCCCCGAGGATGTATTCGATTCCGTGGCCTATGTGTTGTCACTTCGGCTGCGTGAGCCGCAGTTCAGCGGCCAGACCAAGGAACGGCTGGTCTCGCGGCGCAGCGCTCCGTTTGTGTCGGGGGTCATCAAGGATGCGCTTTCCCTGTGGTTGAACCGCCATGCCTCGATTGGTGAGGCGATTGCCATGCTGGCGATTGAAAGCGCCGAGGGGCGCGCCAAGCGGGCGCGGGTGGTTCGAAAACGCATATCGCAGGGCCCGGCCTTGCCGGGAAAACTGGCCGATTGTGCTTCGACGGATGGCAGAGGTACCGAGTTGTTCCTGGTTGAAGGCGATTCTGCCGGAGGATCGGCGCGCCAGGCGCGTGACCGCCAATATCAGGCGATTCTCCCGTTACGCGGGAAGATTCTGAATACCTGGGAGGTCGAGTCCGATCACGTGCTTGCTTCAAAGGAGATCCATGATATTGCCGTTGCACTTGGGTTGGATCCGGGGAGCGATGACTTGAGCCGATTGCGATATGGGAAAGTCTGTATCTTGGCCGATGCGGATTCCGATGGCGCCCATATTGCGAGCCTGCTTTGCGCGCTTTTTGTGCGCCACTTCCCGGCGTTGGTCGAGGCGGGGCGGGTCTACGTTGCCATGCCCCCCCTGTACCGAATAGATGTGGGAAAGGAGGTATATTACGCACTCGATGACGCGGAACGGGAGGAGTTCGTCGAGCAGTTTCGAGGCCAGGGGAAAAATGGGCAACCAACGGTAACCCGCTTCAAGGGGCTTGGGGAAATGGATCCGATGCAGTTGCGCGAAACAACGATGGCTCCGGAGACCCGGAGGTTGGTTTGTTTGACCATGAACCCGGATGACGGCACCTCGGAATGCCTGGACATGCTGCTTGCCAAGGGGCGGGCGGGAGACCGGCGAACATGGTTGCGGGAGAAGGGAAATCTTGCCCAGGTGTGAATGCCTGAGGCGGTCTAAACGCTTGGTGCCGACTGCAGCCCGTAGCTTGGGTTTACGGTGTCGGGTCGAATAACCTTCAGATACTTGGAGATTCCTCCGAAGTTGAATTTCCCGGCTCCTTACCCGGGCGGTTTTTACGGGGTGTGCCGGGGCGGAATGATGAGTTCGTTTATGCCGCAAATATTAATCAGATGACCAGGGGAAAGAGGTGACTTCGGCACAAAATAATTACCATGAAAACCTGCCGCTGAAAGAATTTACCGAAAAATCCTATTTGGATTATTCGATGGCGGTGGTGCTGGATCGTGCGGTCCCGCACCTGGCCGACGGGCTGAAGCCCGTGCAGCGACGGATCCTTTATGCCATGTCGGAATTGGGCCTGGATGTGGCGGGAAAACCGAAGAAATCGGCGCGCACCATAGGCGATGTATTGGGGAAATTCCATCCCCATGGTGACCTGGCCTGTTACGAGGCCATGGTGTTGATGGCGCAGCCCTTCAGCTTCCGCTATCCGTTGATCGAGGGACAAGGCAATTGGGGGTCGCTGGACGATCCCAAGTCTTTTGCGGCCATGCGCTATACCGAGGCGAAATTGAGCGCCTTTGCCCACTTGTTGTTGGATGAGCTCGGCGCGGGTACGGTCGATTGGGTGGCTAATTTTGACGGGACGCTGGAAGAACCCAAATTGCTTCCGGCACGAATTCCCGTGGTACTTGCAAACGGTGCCAATGGTATAGCGGTCGGAATGGTGACCGATATTCCCCCGCATAACTTGCGCGACCTGGTGGAGGCAACGTTGGCGGTGCTCGACGAGCCGGATCTTGGTGCGGAGTATCTTGCCCGGCTGATTAAGGCTCCGGATTTTCCCACGGGCGGTGAACTGATTACGCCGCGGGAGGAGATCGCCGGAATCTACCGTACCGGAAAGGGGAGCCTCAAGCTAAGGGCGACCTGGGAGCGGCATCGCGATGAAATCATTATTACTTCGTTGCCTTATCAGGTTCCCGCCGCCCGGGTACTTGTCGCCATAGCCCGCGAAATGCAGGCCAAACGTTTGCCTATGGTCGATAATCTGCGTGATGAATCGGATTATGAGCAGCCGGTACGATTGATTATTCAGTTGCGTTCCAGCCGGGTCGATGCCGCTGCGGTCATGGCGCACCTGTTCGCCACCACGGAGCTGGAAAAAAATATTCGCGTCAATTTCAATGTCATCGGTATGAACGGCAAGCCGGAAGTCAAACCGCTGAAGGCCTTGCTGGTGGAATGGCTGGGATTCCGCCTGGCGACGCTGAGGCGCCGACTTGATTGGCGGTTGGATAAGATTCAACGGCGGCTGCATCTGCTCGAGGGCTTGCTCAGGGTGTTTCTCGATATGGATGAGGCTATACGGATCATCCGCGGTGAGGATAAACCCAAGCCGGCACTGATGGCCCGGTTTGGCCTGAGCGAACGGCAAGCCGAGTATGTCCTGGAGACCCGGTTACGGCAATTGGCGCGCCTGGAGGAGGCCAAGCTGAAGGCCGAGCGGGATAAGTTGGCGGCAGAGGCCGGAGATCTGAAGAGCATTCTGAGTGATCCCGAACATTTGCGCCGACTGTTGCGTTCCGAACTGCGGGACGATGCCGAGCGTTATGGAGATGAACGGCGTACGAAAATCATCGAGCGGGAGGCCGCGCACGCATTCAATGACAGCGACCTGGTTCCCAATGAGCCGGTGACCGTTATTCTCTCCCGGCACGGGTGGGTGCGGTGCGCGAAAGGCGGGGACATCGATCCTTCGGCGCTTGGATTCAGAACGGGAGACGAGTATCTCGATTCGGTCCGGACCCGGATGAACCATACCGTGGCTTTCCTGGATTCGAGCGGTCGAATCTATAGTTTGCCCGTGCGCACTTTACCCTCTGCCCGGGGCCATGGTGAGCCTTTGACGGGCCGGGTCGAGGTTCCCAGCGGCGTTGGCTTTGTCGGGCTGGTTGAAGTTGAAGAAAAATCCCGGGTTCTGTTTGTCACCCGTAGCGGCCGGGGGTTTATAGCCGCCGCTTCGAGATTGATAACGCGTAACCGGGGTGGAAAACAGATACTCGTCGCCAATGGGGAGGTGGAGCCCGCCGGGGTGTTGGTGCTGCCTCCCGACCCGGATGCAGTGGTCGTTCTGGCCACCACTGCCGGCTACTTGTTGGTGATCCTGCTGAGCGAAATCCCCGAGCTGGCGCGGGGCAAAGGAGTCAAACTGATCGGTATTCCGGCCAAATCTTACCAGGAGGGAGAAAGGTTGGCGGCGGTGACGGTTTTAAGTGCGACGCAGGGGCTGAGAATAGGTGCCGGGAAACGCAGTAAATTGATCCCGTGCAAGTCTCTCGGGGTGTATCGCAGGGGGCGTGGGCGGCGAGGTCTCAAGTTACCCCAGGGGTTTCGGAAAGTTGATCGGCTACAGCCGAAAGATTGAAGCGGGAGAAGGTTACGTAACCCCATGAGCGAGGGGATTTCTGAGGCGGATAAGACCGGCGGGTATATTGGTTTATATGTTCCACGGGCAGGTGCCCGCGTCACCCCTTGGAATCCATGATCTTATCGGCATCCGGGGGGATGAACAGCTCTGCCTCGGAGATTGCGGATCCTTCGACTATGCTGATGCCCAGGTTGTACAGCAGGGCCATGGTGTTAGTGTCATTAACTCCTCGGACGATGAGCAGGGATTTATTGCGGGCACCGAGTTCGGACAGCCGTTTTAATTCGGCTTGGGCGGTTTCTGCTTCATTCAGCCGCTCAACGAGGGATGAGCGGGTACGTAAGCTATCGGGTTGAATTTTTGTCAATAGTTGATCCAGCGTATGTCCGGTTTCGATGTCGCGAAATCCTATTCCGCAGTTGATCTGTTCGGCATCGAGCGCGAATTGCCGGGTCTCACGAATCTGGCTTGCCGCCTCGCCAAGGGAGAGTTCCAGAATCAGGCTTTTGGGGGCGAGCCGAGCCCTGGTACGTTGCGCCAGGGACTGGATGAATTGCTTCAATCCCGCATCGGCAAGCGCCTCCAGGCCGAGCGGGACAATAATCCGGGTTTCCCGGGCTTTTTCGGCCAAGTGCAGCAGGGTGAGAAAGCTGTAGCCCAGCAGCTGATATTCAATGGCCCGGGTTAGCCCATATTCCCGCGCCGATGGCATAAACGACTCGGATGGTATGGGGCGGCGTTCGAGGTCCAAGAGCACGGGGTCGCTCGTGTAGTATTGATCGCCATTGGCAAGATTTTGGATTTGGGTCAGGTTGAGCCCGAACCGCCTTTCTTGCAAGGCTTCTTCAATGAAGGCCCGCCAGTCTCGGTGATCCATTTTTTGATCATAATGCGTATCTTTAATCGTAGAGGAATTTTGTAGCGTTCCGGCCTTGCCCCTGGCCGCTTTCAGGCTGGACTCAATCAGTGTATCCAGGTGGCGAACCCGGTCTATGAGCTGGTAGCCGGCGCAGAATCCAATGTAGCTGGATTTATCGTGAGTCTCCAGAACCGTTTCGCTGAGCTGATCCAGCATCGATTGTATGCTTGCGCGGATCGAAGCCTCATCGGCACGGGAGATCAGCAAGGCGAGGGTTAAATTTTCAATCCGGCTGGCAAGGTCATCCTCCTCCATGAAAGGAGAGATCGTGGACGATAGGGTGGGGCCGACCTCCGCGCAACCGAGGTGAGAGAAACGGGACAGGGCCTCAGCGGTATCCGCGGGGCGCAGGATCACCATCGCGCGAACCATTTTGGTCAGCGGGCGGCGAACTCTTTCGGCCGCCACCGCCGCGAAAACCTGGGGCTGCAAAAACTTGGATCCCGCATCATGTTGTTCCAGCCAATGCAGTTGGCTCTCCAGGGCCTGTTGCTGCTGCTCCAGGGCTTGCAGGTGTTTCCGGGCCGCGGATTCCCCGCCGGATGCACCATGCAGGGACAAGCGCACCTGATGGACACCATCCACATCGGTCAGCGACAACTCGGCTGTGTATTCCTGTGCCGTACCGACGCTGGTTTTTAAGCGCAGGGAGCGAGGTTTTGCCGTAGCCGGGCTACGGGCCAGTTTGCGCAGTTCCCGCTTTAGTACGGTTTGGCTGGAGGGATTGAAAAAATCCATGATGGGTTGGTCTTGTACTGCTTTGGAGTCCTGTTCCCCCAAGAGTTCGCAAAAAGCCGGGTTGGCTTCGACGATCACCCCATCCTGGAGGTAGGCTATGGCGTCTTTCGAGGTCGATATCAGTTCCTCCAGCCGGGATCTGTAATTTTGGTTTTCTGCTTCCAGGCGGCGCATGGCCAGAGTGGCTTGGGCGCGGGCATGTTCCCGCCGGGTTACCGCGGCAAGGAGACGATCCTCATTGATTCCTACCCATTCGACGGCTCCTGCCTCGATGATCGAGGCAGGTTCTTCGGTTTCCCGGTCTTTTCCAATCACGATCAGGGGGGCACCGATTTGGCGAGCCCTTTCTATCAGGGTATCGAGGGGTTCCTCACCGCTGTCGGCGAAGTAGTAAATAATTTCCGGGTTGAATCGATCGGCCTGCCATTCGCTCAACTGGGAGGTCCAAACCGGTTGAACGGCGAGGCGCCGTGCCCGCAGCAGGCTGTTGAGCATTTCGGCCTTGTTCTGGTTGTCGGCGACAACCAGAATGGGTAAAATATCTAATTCTTCATTCATGATTGATTATCCGTCACTTACTTCCTTATTATAAGAAGGAATCTGTTCAGACTAGCACATGTTTGGCCGGTGCCCCGGGTTTTTCCCGGGCGAGACGGGGGACAAGATACCCGGGAAGCCGTTCGCGCAAGGTCTCGATCAGGATCCGGGCCCGCGATTCTTCGACGAGGAAGTGGGCTGTCCCGGCTACATGATCCAGCAGGTGGAGATAATAGGGAAGAATGCCACAGTCGGATAGCTTGAGACAGAGCCGTTCGAGGATCGTGACCGTGTCATTTACCCCCGCGAGCAGTACCGCTTGGTTGAGCATGAACTGAACGTGGGGTCGCAAACGAGAGCAGGCAGCGGCAAAATCCGTGTCGATTTCATTGGGATGATTGATGTGCATGACCAGCGTAACGGGCAAGGGGATGGAGCGCAGCCAGGCGATCAATTCCGGGTTCACACGATGGGGAATAACGACGGGAAGACGAGTATGGATGCGGAGCCGCTTGACGTGTTCTATCGTTGCAAGACTCCGGGTCAGGAGGCCAAGATCCGCCTCATCCAGCATCAGGGGGTCTCCACCGGAGAGGATGACCTCGCCGATCGATGGGTCGGCGGCAATCGCATCCAGTGCCCGGATCCAGCCATCCCGGCGCGGGTTATCGGATGCATAGGGAAAATGGCGCCGAAAGCAGTAGCGGCAATGGACGGCGCAGGCGGAGGTGGTAACCAAAAGGGCGCGGCCATGATATTTTGTCAGTACTCCGGGTACCCGGCTCGCACCGTGTTCGCCGAGGGGATCAGTGACAAATCCGGGGGGTTGCGCTCCGACTTCGTCCTGTCGTGGCAATACCTGGAGCAAAAGCGGATCCCCTGGATCGCGCGGATGAATCCGGGCCAGGAAGGCCTCGGGAACGAGTAGCTTGAAGTCGCTTCCGGCGGCGCTCGAAGCCTGTCCGGGGGCAAGTTTCAGCCTGGCGCTCAGCGTTTTCGGGTCGCGAATCGCCGTACGTAGTTCCTCGCGCCAGGAGGAGATGGGTACGGGCTTGACATCAGGCTTTATCATAGAAATCCGGGAAGCCGCTTAACGGACCGGCATTTTAGCGATTATGGAGAGACTTGCATGGCAAGCTACAGCACCAACGAATTCAAGGCGGGACTTAAAATTATGCTCGATGGCGACCCTTATGCCATCGTGAGCAATGAATTTGTAAAACCGGGAAAAGGACAGGCGTTCAATCGGGTCAAGGTACGTAATCTCAAGACCGGGCGGGTTATCGACCGTACCTTCAAGTCGGGCGAGTCGGTTGAGGCCGCCGATGTCCTCGACCTGGATATGCAGTATCTGTATCAGGATGGGGAATTCTGGCATTTTATGCTGCCCGATACCTTCGAACAATACCAGGCCGATGCCGCCTCCATGGGGGATGCGGCACGCTGGCTCAAGGGCGAGGAAATTTGCCGGGTGACCTTATACAATGATCGTCCGCTGGTGGTAGAGGCGCCCAATACGGTGGAGCTGGCGGTGATCGAAACCGATCCAGGCCTGAAGGGAGACACCTCGGGAGGTGGCGGCAAGCCGGCCAAGCTGGAGACGGGCACGGTCATCCGGGTTCCCCTGTTTGTCCAGGAGGGGGAGAAAATCAAGGTCAATACCACCACGGGAGCCTATCTCTCGCGGGCATGAGCGGGTCTTGGATGCCCGGGGCGACGCGCGAGACGCTGGCACGGCGTGCGCGGATTTTGCATCGGCTGCGCGAGTATTTTTACGCCCGGGGGCTACTCGAAGTCGAGGTGCCGGTCTTGTCCCGGGCGGGATCTCCGGAATTGCACCTGGACAGTTTGCAGGTGGCGCATGCGTTCCCCGATGCCGCCCCCGGATGGTTGATCACCTCGCCGGAGTTTTATCTTAAGCGTCTGCTCGCCGCCGGCAGCGGAAATGTCTTTGCCGTGTCTCGGGTATTTCGACCCGCCGAGACGGGTCGATGGCACAATCCGGAGTTTACCCTGGTCGAGTGGTACCGCCTAGGCGCGGATCTGCACCGACTGATGGATGATATTTGCGCATTACTGGAAATTTTGTTGCCGGAACCATTGCGGCGGTACCCGGCGGAGCGGATCAGTTATCGGGATGCCTTTATCCACTACGCGGGTATCGATCCTGTTACGGTTTCTACCGCGGATCTGCGCCGGGTTGCCGACCCCTCCGGTACGTGGACGCGGGACGAACTATTAGACTGGATCGTCTCCCGGGACATTTACCCGCGGCTTGGGGCCGGGCGGATCAGCTTAGTTTACCATTTTCCCGCCAGCCAGGCTTCCCTGGCTCGGCTGTGTCCCGCCGATGACAGATTTGCCGAACGGGTCGAGGCGATCGTCTCCGGGATCGAACTGGTCAATGGGTTTGTCGAATTGACCGACCCCGTCGAGCAACGGCGCCGATTCGACCGGGATTGCGCTCTACGTGCCGCTCAGGCGCGGGAAATACCGCGCCCGGATGAACATTTTATCGCCGCCCTGGAGTCGGGGTTGCCCGCATGTACCGGAGCCGCCCTGGGTTTTGACCGGGTGGTGATGCTGGCCCTCGGGGTGCCAAGTATCACCGCGGTGCAGGCGTTTCCCCAGGATCGGGCCTGAAGCCCGTCCGCGGGGAAGGGGTCTTATCGCGTGCCGATCATTCTTCCTCCAAGGGTTTGTGGCGCCCGGCAATGAAGGTATAAACCATGGGGACGATAAAGAGCGTGAACAGGGTGCCGATGGTCATGCCGCCGGCGATGACCAGCCCGATCGCAAAACGGGCCCCGGCTCCGGCCCCGGTGGCGGCGATCAGCGGCACGACGGCGAGAACCATCGCCGCGGTGGTCATCAAGATGGGCCGCAGGCGAATGGCGGCGGCCTTCTCCACGGCTTCTCGTCGCGACAGGCCCTCTTTCCGTTGCAGGTCATTGGCGAAGCGCACGATCAGGATGCCGTGTTTGCTGATCAGTCCGATCAGGGTAACCAGACCCACCTGGGTGTAGATATTCACGCTGGTCAGGCCGAAGTACACCAGGATCAGGGCACCGAAGGCCGCCAGCGGGACACTGACCAAAATGATCAACGGATCGCGGAAGCTCTCGAACAGGGCGGCGAGTACCAGGTAGATCACGATCAGGGCAAAGAAGAAGGTGACCGCCAGTGCGCCGCCTTCGCGCATGAACTGGCGCGACTCCCCCCGGTAGTGGATGAAATAACCCTGGGGGGCCGCCTGATTGACCTGGGTCCTCAGGTAGGAAAGTGCCGTGCCCAGGGGTACATCGGGGCGGGGGACGGCGGTGATAGTTGCGGCATTGAGTTGATCGAACTGCGCCAGGCTGGGGGGCACGGTACCCTGTTTCAGGCGGACGACTTCGGACAGGGGGATCATCGTGCCGTTAGTGGCGCGCACATAATAGCGGGTCAGATCCCCGGGGTTGAAACGAAATGTACGGGCAACCTGGGGTATGACTTTGTAGCTGTAGCCGGAGGCGGAGAAAAAGTTGACGTAGCCCCCGCCAAGGAGCGTTCCCATGGCCCGACCGATATCGGCCATCGTTAAACCCAGGGTCTGGGCCTTGCTGCGATCCACGCTGAGCTCCAGCTCCGGCATATTGTATTTAAGATCCTGGGTGATGAACATGAACAGGCCGCTTTTGCGGGCCCGGCTCACGACCGTACGGGCAACACCCGCAAGCTGGCGATAGTTATTCGTGGTGCTGATGACCAGTTGCACCGGGGCGCCGCCACTGCTTCCGGGTAACGAGGGCGGCAAGGCGACGAAGGTCTGTAGCCCCGGGATCGATTTGACCTCGTTCGCGAGTTGGCCCTGAATAGACATCGCCGAGCGTTTGCGTTCGTTCCAGGGTTTGAGTATCAGTCCCCCGAACATGCCTCCGCGGGCGAATTGGCCGGCAACGATGAAGTCATACTGTCGCTGTGGAAATTGCGTGAACATGCGATGCAGATCCAGGGCGTAGCGCCGGGTATAGTCAATAGTGGCCGTCGGCGGCGCCTGGGAAAAGGCAATGACGAAGCCCTGGTCTTCCCGGGGAGCTAGCTCATGCTTCGACCAACTGTAAAGCGGAAATAGAACCAGCAGAACCGTGATGCCAACGATCAGGGTGGCGGGACGGTGATCCAGGGAACCCCGCAGCAGTCGCCGATAGGTATTTTTTATACTGGCGAAGCGCCGATCCAGCCATTCGGCGAACCGTCCCGATTCCTGGGGGGGGCGCAGCAGCTTCGAACACATCATCGGGGAGAGCGTCAGGGCGAGGAAACCGGAGATGATTACGGTGATGGCGAGCGTGAAGGCGAATTCCCGAAACAGGGTTCCGGTAATGCCTCCCAGAAAGCCGATCGGCGCATAAACCGCCGCCAGGGTGAGGGTCATGGCAATAACCGGCCCGCCGATCTCCCGAGCCCCGAGCAGGGCGGCCTTGAAGGCGGAAAGTCCTCCTTCCATATGCCGGTGAATGTTTTCCACTACCACGATGGCGTCATCCACCACCAGGCCGATGGCCATGACCATCGCGAGGAATGTCAGTAGATTCAGGGAGTAGCCGAGCAGCAGCATCACGAAAATCGCCCCGATGAGCGAAAGAGGGATCGTGACCATGGGGATGGTGACCGAGCGCAGGGAACCGAGAAACAGGAACATCACCGCGATGACGATCAGGGCCGCCTCGCCGATGGTTTTGATAACCTCGTTGATCGAACTACGGATATAACGGCTGCCGTCATACGGAATACTCGCCTCCATGCCGGGCGGAAGTTGACGCTGGATCGCCGGGAAAACCTTTTTGATTCCCTCGGCGACGGTGAGGGGGTTGGCCGAGGGCGTGGTATTGATGGCAATCGCAACCGCGGGTTTGCCGCCAAAGAAAAACTCGGTGCCGTAGCTTTCGGCCCCCAGATCCACCTTGCCCAGTTGACCCAGCCGGATCAGGGTGTCTCCGTGTCGGGTCACGACCATCCGGCGGAATTCAGCCGCGGTATGCAGATCGGTTCGCGCATTGACGTTGATGGCCACATAGGGACCCTGGGTGCGCCCGACCGCGGCGATGTAATTATTGTTCCGAATCGCTTGGGCCACCTGCTGCGGAACGATGCCATAGGCGGCCAGTTTTCTCGGATTGAGCCAGATGCGCATGGCGAAGGCGCTACCCATGATGCGGGCCTGGGCGACCCCGGGGACCGACTGGAGTTTGGGCACCACGACCCGGGTGAGATAGTCGGCAATCGCCGGTCGCGGGAAATGGCTGCTATAAAAACTGATATACATCAGTGCCGTGCGGCGGCCGGTCGATTCGGTGATGATCGGGGCCTGGCTTTCTCGGGGGAGCTGGTTGCGGATCTGATTGACCTTGGCGGTGATATTGGTCAGTGCCTTGGTGGGGTCAAAATTCAACCGAATATGCGCGGTGACGCTGCTTGTGCTCTGAGTGCTGGATGAGGTGATGTACTCGATGCCGTCGGCGCTGGCTATCGCCTTTTGTAGCGGCTGGGTGATAAAACCCTGCATGACCTTGGCGCTGGCACCGGGGTAGGCGGTGGAAACCGTGATAACCGTGGTGACGGTTTTGGGATATTCACGAATGCCGATGCCGGTGATCGAGCGCAAGCCCAGCAACAGGATTAGGAGCGATAGGACGGTTGCCAGCACCGGGCGCTTGATAAAGATATCGGTAAACTTCATGGAGTGAGCTTCCGCGGAATGGCGAGGGGATTCTCCTGGTTGTTGATCACGACCCGGGCGCCACTGCGTAGCTTGAGCTGCCCGGCGGTGACGATCTTTTCACCGGGCTCGATACCGCTGACGCTGACCCAGTTGCCCCGGGCTTGGCCGGTTTTCACGAATACCTGCTTGACGATGTAAACCGGTTTTGCCCGGATCGGGGACCGCTTTTTACCCCGGGTCAGCGCGGCGGTTTTTGGGGGCGACTTCTCGGGGGTCAATACATAAACGCTGTCACCATAGAGACTGTAGGTGATGGCCGTCACGGGAACCACGGTATGAACTTGTTTGGTATCGCCGATAATCCGGATCTCGGCATACATTCCGGGCTTGAGTCGATCTTGCCGATTCTCGAGTGTTGCCTGAACGGCCAGCGTCCGCGACTGGACGTTTACCGCCGGATTGATCGCACTGATTAGGCCGAAAAATGTTTTGTTCGGGAAGGAATTGATGATGATTTCGACCTTCTGCCCTCTATGCACCCGGGGCGAATCGGCTTGCGGCAGGGTGAAGTCAAGGTGTAGCGGGGAGAGTTGCTCCAGGTTGACGATGGTCGCGCCCGGCTGCAGATACTGGCCGAGATTGACCTGGCGGATCCCCAGCACACCACGGAACGGTGCGCGGATGGCCTTCTTCGCAATAACGGCCTGCTCGGCGGCGACCCGGGCGGCGGCCATCGTATATTGCCCGCGGGCCTGATCCAGTTGTTGTTTGGAGTTCAGATTCTTTCGGCGCAGGGCAAGGGCGCGTTGATAGTTGAGCTTGTCGAGGGTGGCCTGGGCCTGATATTGCCGCAACAAAGCCTGTTCCTGACTGTCATCAAGCTGGACAAGTAATTGCCCACGGCGCACCTTTTCACCCGATTTAAAAGAGATTTTGATAACTTTTCCGGCCAGCTCGCTCGACACATCGACTCCATTGACCGCCTTCAGAGTGCCGATTGTTTCGATATAGGAAGTCCATTCGGTTTTTTTAGCGCGGGTTATGGAAACCGTGGCCGGCGGCAATTGGAAGTGAGCGAAGGCCTTTTTGATCATGACTCCTTTCAGGGCATGGAAGCCGAAAACGGCAACCAGAACCAGGACGACGAACAAGCCGACGCCGGTGTAGACGAATACCGGGTGTTTTTTCATGCCGGGTCTCCAAATGCATGAGGGGGAGCGGGGTGGAGTTGGCCTTGGGGATCGGGTTTGAGCGCCTCCAGGAAGGCGGCCTGATTAGCCGCAATAAAATTTGCGCTGGCCTTTAAGGTGGCCAGTCCCCATTGGCGGGTAAACTCGACCCCCGGGGGCAGGGTGCCTGCCGTCGGGGCATAGTCTTCCAGCCGCCGGATCTGGGCGCGGATATTGTCGAGACGCTCATTCAAGATCGTTGCCGCCCGTTCGGGTGCGAGCAGGTGTGCGAAAAATATCAGCAGGGCGTAGTCGGAGTGCACCCGGTGTTGCGGCTTGGCTTGTGCCAGGGCCTGCAACAGCGCTTGATGTCCAAGCGGGGTGAGCGAATAGACCTTGCGATGACGCCGGGATACGTGGGTGGGTTGTTCCCGCATGCGTACCAGGCCCTCGCGCCGAAGTCGTGCCAGCGCGGGATAGATCGAGCCACACCCGGCGGCGATAAAATGCCGGTAAGTCTGCTCGAATTGGCGTTTGATGTCGTAGCCACTGGCATCGCCAAAGGCCAGGATGCCCAGGCAGACGATGCGAATTTCCATAAATCAGGTCGGCTCGGGGTAAGATAAAATTATATATCAACCCGATATATCGCATAGTGGGGGTATTATTTCTCGCTGTTTTAATTAACTATAACAGATAAATGGGCGCTGCCTAGGGTGAGGCCCGCGGGGATCGGTGCTGATGGGGCGCCCGCGTGCCCGGTTAAGCCGGGCACGACAATATGCAGATCCGGCCGCACCGCTCCGGTAAGGGGCTTATTGGTGTCGTTGGGACTCGAACCGAGTGCGCGGAACCAACCTGCGTGAAAGGGGCGTAATTGACCTGCACGATCAGAAATCGGAGATGTTTTAGTTGTGTTGCCTGTGCCTGGAACAATGGGTAAGCTACTCGCTGATCCACCGCGTTGCTGCGGCGAGTTCGCTGTTATGAAATACGCGAACATGGCCGGGGATTCCCAGTCCAAAGATCTTGATGGCCGTCCGTATCCACCCGATATCCGATACGATTGCCATCCTTTCCCAGCCGGTGAAGTGCTTCAGGCCCAGTTTCGTATCGTCCCACATGGCGGCGGCTTCGAATTTCGTGAACTCTTCGCCGAGGTGGTAGAGGAACCGAATCTTGCTCTGGCGGGAGAACAGTTCTTCCACCGCCGGAATTATGGTGGACTCGTAGTCACTCGCGGTTACCGTCCCCTTTGCGGTGAAGCCGATGGCGGTGTCTGGTAAGCCAGGTATCTTCTCGATCATTTCAGAATCTCCTTGTTGACGCGATCATTGAACGCAGTCGCCACACGACAGAGCAAGACAGGATTAATGCATAAAGATCCACGCCCGATTTCGAGCTTTAATGATGAATGAGTTTATCACGAAAACCGGCGAATAACCCTGTTGTGACATGGCGTACAAACGTTACTTCCGGGCTCCGGAACTTCAAGGTTATGAGTGAAGCACCATGGATCTGTGCCCCCGTGTGGCACGCCGGGTTGCACGACACTACGCTGGCTGCCCTGATCAACTCTCCATCGAACAACTGGTGGGCCGTTCTGCCGGGTAAATGAAAGGGTTGATTCTTGTTTTGTCATATTGGAAGCGGTAGCCTTCCCCGGTTTCCTTCAGGTAATGGGAGGCCGGCCGCAATACGGGAGGCGTACCTGCCAGGCGGGAGGGAGGGAACGGGAGATATTTTTGAGAACAAAAGGGGCGCTAAAATATAATTTTTACTGTTCAAGCGGATTTTCCCTTCTATCGCCCGTGGCTTTTGGCTGCCGATCATTGCGCTTGGGAATAGCCGGCGAGGAGGAGTTGATTCCGCTGAAAAGGAGACGACTGGAATGAAAGCCGGAATGAGGATTCGTTGGTTATTCGCCGCCTTGGCCGGGATCTTGCTGGGGGCGGCACCATGGGCTCAGGGGGCTCCATTCGGACCGGTGAAACTAGAGGTTAATCTTGTTCAGGCGCCGCAGCATATCTTTCGTGCTACCGAAACCATGCCGGTACAGCCGGGGCCGATTACGCTTTATTTTCCCAAGTTCATTCCCGGGGAACACGGCCCCACCGGCCCGATCAACGGCCTGGCCGGGTTGGTGATTACCAGCGGTGGCCGGCGTATCGCCTGGCGGCGGGATGCCGTGGACATGAATGCTTTTCATGTCGACATTCCAACCGGCGCGCGGCAAATCAAGATTCGCTATGATTTTCTCTCGCCCATTGGTGGCGGCAGGTTTACCGAGGGGGTATCGACCACGCCGGTATTGGCGGACCTGGAATGGAACCAGGTGGTGCTCTATCCGGAGAATCTTCCGAGCCGCGATATTCTCTACGCTCCGACACTGGTGATCCCCGCGGGCTGGCACTACGCGACGGCCCTGTCCACGGTATCGCGAAGCGGAAATGTGATCCATTTCGCCCCGGTCACGCTGAATAATCTGGTGGACTCCCCGCTCATCGCCGGTCGCTATTTCAAGCAATACAATCTCTCGCCGGGTGCTCCCGTGCACCACTATCTCGACATCGTGGCGCAGTTTCCGAAGGCGGCCGAGCTGACGCCGAAAACGGTACGACATTACCGCAATCTGATTGTACAGGCACAAAGGCTGTTTCATTCCCATCACTATGACAGTTATCATTTTTTATTGACGCTTTCTAACAATGTCTCTCATTTCGGATTGGAACATCACCAGTCGAGCGACGATCGGGTGAAAGCCGACACCTTTCTTTCGCCGCGCACGACGATGCTTGCCGCCGATCTGCTGCCGCACGAATACACCCACAGCTGGAACGGCAAGTTTCGCCGCCCGGCCAAGTTATGGCAACCGAATTTCCAGATCCCCGAACATACGGGGCTGCTGTGGGTCTATGAAGGACTCACGGAGTACTGGGGGCCGGTACTCGCCGCGCGGAGCCGCCTGTTTACCGCCAAGGAATTTCGCCAGCGCCTCGCTCTCGAGGCTGCCGATCTCAACATTGAGCCGGGCCGTACCTGGCGCCTCTGATCGACACCACGGTCGCCGCGCAACTTCTGTACCAGGCACCTCACTTCTACTCCAACTGGAGGCGCAAGACCGACTTTTACAACGAGGGAACCCTCGTATGGCTGGATGCCGATACCCTGATCCGGCAACTGACCCACGACAGGAAATCGCTCGATGACTTCGCACGCGAGTTCTACGGCATCGATAACGGAAGCTATGTTACGGTGACCTACACGTATCCCGACATCGTGGCCGCACTCAACCGGGTCGCTCCCTACGACTGGGATGGTTTCTGGCATCGGCTACTCGATCGGACCTCGACCCACGCGCCGCTTGCGGGCATCGTTCGCGGTGGCTGGAAGCTGGCCTACGGCGAAAAGCCCAACGAATACGAAAAAGCATTGGTCGCAACGCGGCACGTCATGCTCGCCCCCTGGTTTACGCTCGGCTTGCGACTCAAAAACAAGGGGGCCGTGACCGATGTGTTGTGGAATGGACCGGCCTTCAAGGCGGGCATGGCACCCGGTATGGTTCTCGTCGCGGTTGATGGAGAACGCTTCAGCCCGGCCGTGCTCAAGCGGGCTATCGCAGCCTCGGTCACCGATTTCGCTCCGATTCGCCTGACTGTTAAGAATCAGGGCCGAGTCGAGCGTTTCTCGGTCGATTACCATGGCCCGTTGAAGTACCCCCAGCTCGTGCGCATCAAGGGTACGCCGGATTATCTGGATCAGATCTTGGCGCCGAAGAAGGCCTGAACCGGCGCGGCACGACGAGCCTCGTCCGCCGGCCGTGGAACGGCGGGCGGGGCTCGTTTTTGACCGGGCGATTCGGCTCTTACCGCCATACCGGAAAACGCCTGGGTCGGCGATAAAATGTTTGCCCGCTCACGTTGTACTTGCAATCACTGCTGTCGCGTTAACGGGAAAATAAAGTCATAGGGGTCAAAAAGTCATAGGGGTCAAGACTAGTAATATAAGGTAAGCTCTGATTAATTCCCCTGATTTGGGATAATACGCGTTATGGATTTCTGCTGCACGGAGTAATCGGGGATGCGCCAACAGAGTCTGTCCGAGGAAGGGTTCGAGAAGTATCGCAAGCCGACGCGTCGCGAGCGGTTTCTGGAGGAGATGGAGCGTATCGTGCCATGGGCGGAGCTGGGTGCGGTGATCGAGCCTTTTTATCCGAAGCCTGCCGGGGCGGGACGACGCCCGATCGGCATCGCGCGGATGCTCAGGATTCACGGCTCTTTTGAATTCCGAGTGGGTTAATGTGCCACATGCGGGTTGAGTTTCGGGAAGTCGAGCTTGCCGGCCAGGAGGAAGATCACGGTACGGATCGTGGCGAACTTGGTGTAGCCACGTGCTCTG
>Ga0256829_1001328_pt1 | contig 20617 bp, 21 predicted proteins | sample 131447metaG_FD_185979 | JGI IMG/M metagenome (GOLD analysis project Ga0256829, IMG submission 185979) | Hydrothermal vent microbial communities from Lau Basin, Pacific Ocean - 131-447 | ecosystem: Environmental > Aquatic > Marine > Hydrothermal vents | place: Pacific Ocean: Lau Basin | collected...
AACATTCCAAGATATATTGACCTTGGACAATGTAATGACTCTAACGGAGCTGTTCATATTGCTTTAGCTGTTGCAAATGCTTTAGGCGTTGAAGATGTAAATGATTTACCTGTTTCAATCGCTTTATTATGGATGGAACAAAAAGCAATTATTATTCTTTTAGCATTACTTAGTCTTGGAATTAAAAATATCCTTATAGGACCAAATGCTCCGCAATTTGCAAACGAAGATATCGTAAACTTCTTGGTTGAAAACTTTAACTTTGGAGTTATCAGCGGTGATATTCATAAAGATTTCGGAAAAGAATTAGCAAGTTAATTTCCCCTCCCTCCTTCGAGGCTTTTTGCCTTACCAACTGTAGTATTCTTTTATTTTTTCCAAATTTATTATCTGAAGTTTTGAATTTTCATTTTTTATAATTCCAAGAGTTTTGAATTTTTTAAGTTTTCTAGACAAAGTTTCAGGTTTAATATTTAAAAGCGCGGCAATGGAATGCTGTTTTAAATCCTCAAAAGCATCTGGATTATCATAAATAAATTTAGCAATTTTTGTTTCCGTATCAAAAATAAGATTATTTTGAATCAGATTATCCAAATGTTTCATTTTTCTAAGAAGCGAACTCATAATTTGCATACAGACATCACCTTTTTGCATAAAACTTTTAAATTTTTCAAACTCTATTTTCAAAATAACTCCATCACTATCCATTGCACAATTCGCAGGATATGGAATATTTTCAAAATTAGGAAGCTCTGCAATTAAAGAAACAGGCTTAAATTTATGAATTATAAGTTCATTTCCTTTATTGTCAGTTTTATAAACTCTTGCACTTCCCTCAATTAAAAGATGAAGATATTTAGGCTCTTCTTTTTCATAAAAAACAATATCGTTTTTTGCCAATTTTTTAATAATAATGATTTTTTTAATCTTTTCTATCTCTTTATCATCTAAATTTTTAAATAAAAAATACTCTTTTAAATTCATTTAAATCCTTTGATTTTTTTTATTAATTTTTTCTCATCGTTTTTACTGAATTTATAAAATTTTAACTTATGATAAAGATTGTTTATTTCATTTAACTTTTCATCATTAAAATTTCTTAAAAATTCATAAACAGTGGATTCTCTTTTTTTTCTTTTTTCAAGTTTTTTTAATAGTTTTTGCATATAGCATTCATATCCTTTACATCTTAACAAAAAAAACACAATAAATGCAATAAAAGCCAAAAATAAAATTATACTTATAATAACTTGTTTCTTATATGTTTTTATATAATTAATTAATTTGTTTTGAGTAAAAACATCATAATTTAAAACCCATTCTTCTATTTTAAATCTTAAATACATAAAAAAGAGATTTTTATCTTCTTTTAACTTCTGTGAATTTTCTGAATTTTTAGCATTATTTATATTCTTATTAATATTTTCTTTTTGAGTTTTTTTAATATTATAAGCAAAATCAACAGGGTCAACCCTTACCCATTTATCTGTATATACTTCAACCCAGGCATGAGCGTCTTTTGCCCTTATTACCATATAATTTTTATAAAATTCATCTCCCACAAATCCGGTTACAATCCTGCTAGGAAGCCCTGCTAAACGAGCAAGCAACGCAAAAGCGGAGGCAAAATGAACACAATAACCTCTTTTTTTATTAAATAAAAGTTCATCTACAATATTAAAAGGATTCATTTTAGGAGGTTTTAGAGTATAAACAACTTTTCTTGAAGCAAAGAAATCAATTAATGCCTGAAGTCTTTTATTTTTATTTTTTATTTTAACAATATCTTTAATAGCTTTTTGCGTTTTTTTATTAAAGTGTCTATTTACTTCTAAAGCCACAAGAGGAATAAAAGGAAGTTTAAGAGTATAATTTGTAAAAGAATTAAGTTTTATATTAATAATTTTTTTTAACGGTTTATTGAGTTTTATTGTATAAAATTTTGTTAAATAAGCCCCTTTAAATGCCTCTACAGGTAAGTCCAGTGCAAAAAAATATCTCCGATTTGTAGGATACATTTTTTCTCTGTAAACAATTAAATTCTTAGGATTTTTTAAAATATCTTTTGGAACAGCAAAACTTTCTCCCCAATAAGTTCCAAAATTTTTATATAAAACATTGCCTCTAAAATAAAATTCTTTAGGCATTTTAGAAAAGCTCACTTCCATTACAACCTGATTAGAATTAATAACAGCATTGTCGCTTACATACATTTTGTTACTAAATCCGCTCGTTACAAATCCTTGATGAAATCCAAAAGATGAACTAAAATAGCTCTTTCTTGGAGAAAATAAAAACAAAACAATAACAAAAGGCAAAGATATTAAAAAAATAATAAAATTTAATTTTAAAGCTTCTTTTAAAGAATCTATCTTATAAAGCAAAATTAAAAACATTGCCAAAAATATCTCAAAAACGGCATAAAAAAGCATAAAAATATTTTTAAATAAAAACATACTAAGCATTAAAAAAAGCATAGGAGAAATTAAAAGATAAAAATTAACACCTTTTAACCTTTGTAAAATCACTCCTATTTCAAGTAAAGATATAAGCATAATTATAAAAGTATTAAACCTTGAAATTCCATAAAAATTAAAACTTTGATAAAAACTCAAAAAAAATAGAATAAATCCTATTATTGCAGCCGTTTTAATATAAGATTTTTTCAAAAGAATAAAAACAATCCCTATAAAAAAATATAATTTCATAAAAATAGGCACCACAAAAAAAAGGGGCAAAAAAGAGACAATTAAAGCTATATCAATATAAAGCAAGTGTTTTGAGTATTTCATCACTATTCCCATCTAAATAATTTCCATCTAAAATAACTTTATATTTAAGCCCCATTTTTTCAGCTTCAAGCACCCATTTTGTAATTTGAGAAAGTCTAAATTCCTTATCTCCTTTTATTTTAGAATAATCAAAAACAAACTTTTTAGTTTTATTTAAAGATTCAAATTTTTTAACGAAAATTTCACCTTTTGCCACACTTCCCCAGTGAATTAAATTAAGCCCCTCACCTTCATAAGCTTTTAGACTATCAAATTCATCACTGCCTTTAGTAACATTTTTTGATATAAAATCTTTTAGACTCTCTCCTTTGATTTCAGGATAAACCAAAACTTTTTTATTAACTTTTACTTTTTTTACAAATTTATTGCACACGGGAAAAGTGGAAATAACTTCTAACTCATCTAAAATAAAATAGCCCCTTTTTTTTATAATAAAAGAGAGTGTTTTTGAACCCTGAGCTATTTTAAAATGGGTATGATTTATATAAATGTCATAACTCTTATTTTTAAATTTCAAAATTAAATCAAAAGGAGTATTAGCAAAAATTTTTTTAGGAAAAATAACATCAAAATCAACTTTTTTAATGTTTAAACATCCTAAAACAGCAAAAGCAAATAAAAAAGAAATTAAAAAAAATCCTACCAAATAGGAGATATTATTAGAGTGAAAATATCCTGCCGTTAAAAATAAAATAATTGCCAATAAGAGCAAATAACATTTTTTAGAAAAATATTTTTTGAATTTCATCACTCTCTTTTATTCTGTGTTTTGACACATATTTAATCATTTTTGACACATCATCATCTATTACATATTCCCTTTTTTCAATCATTGCCCAAGATTTGGATATTTCAAGCAAAGATATAAGGGCTCTGGTAGAAAGTCCTGTTTTAAAATTTTTTCTTGTATAAGCCCCTATTTCTACAATTAATTCTATTATTTTTTCATCAACAAAAATATTTTTTTGTTTTTGTTTATAAATATTAACTTCTTCAACATATGAATTAAGCTCTACAAAAATTCTGTTTAACAAAACTTCTTTTTCTGCTTCTTTATTCAAATATCCGATATTAAGACTAATCATAAATCTGTCCAGCTGGGAATATGGAAGAGCAAAAGTCCCTACTTCTTCAAGAGGATTTTGAGTTGCAATTACAAAAAAATTTTCACTCAAAAAATATGTTGTCCCGTCAATGCTTACCTGTTTTTCTTCCATAGCTTCTAAAAGAGCGCTTTGAGTTTTAGGACTTGCCCTATTTATTTCATCTGCTAACAAAATTTCTGTAAAAACAGGACCTTTTTTAAAAATAAATTCTCCGCTCTTAACATCAAAATAATTAACTCCTATAATTTCACTTGGAAGTAAATCAGATGTAAATTGAAGCCTCTTAAATTCCAATCCCAAAACATCAGCTATTGTTTTTGCAATAGTTGTTTTTCCAACTCCCGGTAAATCTTCTATTAAAACATGCCCATTTGCAAAAAAAGCCGCTAAAATTAATTTGATTTGCTTTTCTTTTCCTTTTATTTTTTTTAAAATTTCTTCTAATATTTTTATTTTTTATCCTTTTATAAAAATTTATAATAATTATATCATTTCTTAATCTAAATCAATTATTTATAAAAAAATATTTGATATAATCAAATTAAAAAGGATATATAATGAATAGATTTATACATTATCTGGAAATAGATTTATCTCTGGAAATTTTAATATTTAAAACAGAAATAAAAGAATTTACTTCAAAAGTTTCAGTTAATGAAAAAAAAGTAAAAGAACTTAAAATTAAAAAAGAATCCATTTCATTCATATCTTTTGATGAAGATGAAAGCAAAGATTATTTTATAATAACAATATATCCTAAAAATAATTTTTTAATATCCATTGAATATACATTAAAAGAAAAAAATTATGAAGAAGATTTTAAACAATTTAAAGAATATTTAAAAACTTTAATATTATAAGGAAAACCATGCAAATAAAAATGTTAAATTACGAGCCTATGAATGAAGTTCATTCAAACGAAGTAAAACTGCTTGAAAAACTCTTAAAAGAGCTTAATGAAAATAAAGATGTGACAAACACTTTAGAAGAATTTATAAAAGATGTTGAAGAACATTTCACTTTTGAAGAAGGGCTTATGAAAAAATATGATTTTTTTGCATATTTTCCACATAAAATGGAACACGATAAAATTATAAACGAACTTTATAATTTACGAGGCAAAGACAATGAATATCTCAAAAAATATTTTAAAGAACATTTCATTCCCTGGCTTGATAACCATATCTTGACAATAGATACGGTAACAGCCGGTTTTTTTAATATGGTAGGAGCTAAATAATTTGATATTTATTTAGTTCTTCTTCACTTATCCCTTCAATAAGTCCTAAATTTTTTAATTTTTCTATAACCTTAGCAGTTGTATCAACATCAGGCGGCCAAACTCTCATAAATCCGTCAAGTTCATTTTTATTGCTTCCATCAATTCCAACAATCTCATCTATCCACACATCACGAAGAGCATCAATATTATTTGTAACCCTCCAAACAAGCATATAAGGATTATTAATTTCATCTGTATTTATAAAAACAACAATTCTTAAATTTTCTTTAAATTTTTTTATTTTTTCAAAAATCTCTTTTGCCGACTTTTCTTTTTTAAATTTAATTACACAAATAGGATTTTTTGTTTCAACAAAATATTGCCTAACATCTTCAATCAAAGGCTCTGCTTCTTTTAATTTTTTTAATAGCTCTTTATCTTCAAGTAGAGAAGTAGAGAAGTTGTGAAGTAGGGAAATTTCTCCATTCTCCATTCTCCACTCTCCATTTGTTACATCTATACCCAGTTTCCCGCCTACAAGCTCTTCAATGCTTGAATGGTCAAGCTCATCTACAATACCTTTTGAAATTAAAATTTTCTCTTTATCAAAATTATTTAAAATATATTTTGTTAAATTTTCATAATCCCTAAGAGGCGGAGCGTCTTCTCCTACAAAAACAGCGTGTTTTACAAAACTCATCTGCCCTACTCCCCACAAACTATGCATAACCTGAAGGGAATGCCCCGGGTATCTTGGAGCAATTTTAGCTAAAATAAGATTATGAAAAACACCGTTTTCCGGCATTGCATAATCAATCAAATCCGGAGCTGTGGTTTTAAGCAAAGGCAAAAATATTCTCTCAGTAGCATATCCCATATATTTATCTTCTAATGGAGGTTTTCCAACAACCGTAGCGTAAAAATAAGGCTCTTTTTTTGTAGTAATTGTTTTAACTTTCATCACAGGAAAAGGCTTTTTAAGAGTATAATATCCCGTATGGTCTCCAAACATTCCCTCTATTTCCATTTCATTTGGGTCACAATATCCTTCAATTACAATATCAGCATCTGCCGGGACTTCTAAATCATTGCTTATACATTTAACAAGTTTTGGATTTTTACCTCTAATAAATCCATAAAGCATAACTTCAAAAATCCCGGGTGGCATAGGGGCTGTTGCGCACCAAGTCCATAATGGGTCTCCACCGATAGCCACACTTACAGACATTAATTTATTTGCTTTTTTATATTCCCAAAATAGATGTGCGCTATCTTTATGTATTTGCCAATGAAGCCCTAGACGATAATCATCATAAACCTGGAGTCTATACATCCCGACATTACGAATATTTCCATCAAGGCTTTTTGTATAAACCTGCCCCATTGTAATAAATTTTCCACCGTCTTTTTCCCATGTTTTAAGAATAGGCAAACGGCTAAGTTTTGCCGCTTCTCCTTCATAAATGTGATATTGACATTCTGCATTTTTTACACTTTTTGGAATTGTATTTTTAATGGCAAAAAGCTTTCCAAAGGCTTTTAATTTATCACTAAGAGTCTTTGGAGGTTTCATTTTTATTAAAGATTCTATTTCCTCGGCTATCAAATCAAGTTTTTTACCAAAAATTTTCTCAACAACCTCATCATTTGCAAAAATATTCATCAAAACAGGAATATCATATTTTTTATCCCCTTGCATAGGAGAGGTAAAAAGCAAGATTTTTGGATTCTTTTTTTTAGCTTCAATATATGCAAGATGAGGGATTTCAAGATTTACATCAAGCGGAGTATCTATAACTTTTATATATTCTTTTAAATTATCTAAATTCATCAATTCCCCTTAAAATTCCGTTTTTATTAAAATATTCAATCATTCTTTTATATGTCTCATTAGAACTTAGCGTTTTAACATCCCCTACAATAATAAGTTTTCTTTTAGCTCTCGTAATTGCAACATTAAGCCTTCTTAAATCATCCAAAAATCCAATTTGCTCTTTTTCATTAGCTCTAACTAAACTTAAAATAATTATCTCTTTTTCTCTTCCTTGAAACCCGTCAACTGACTTTACCTCAATACTTGGAACTTGGAACTTAGAACCTGGAACTTGGAACTTAGAACTTAACAACTTCTTAATATGCTCTTCGTGGTCTTTATAAGGGGTAATAATTCCAATAAACTCCTCTTTTGCACCCGCTTTTAAAAATTCCTCTACTAAACTCACCACAAACTCAGCTTCTAGCGGATTATATTTTGAAGAAGAGCCTTTTTTTATTTTTTCTAAAAATTTACCCTTAGTATCAAAAAAAACTAACGGCTCATATCCACCAAACTCATTTTTTTCTTCTATTTTTAAATCTTTTATAGTTATGTTTTTTATTTTCTCATAAGTTTTTACTTTACATTCATAAAACTCACAACTAGGAAAATTATTTATTTTTTCATTCATTCTGTATTGAATTTCCAATGTATGATAAATATTTTCATAAAGTGCGGTAAATCTCTCAAACATACTGAATTTTAGTCTCTCATCATTACTCAAAATTGTAGGTGGAAGCTGTTTATGGTCTCCTGCAAAAATAGCCTTTTTTGCTTTTATAAGAGGTATTAATGTGCCGGGCTCCATTGCCTGAGCCGCTTCGTCTATAAAAACAACATCAAAATTTCTGTTTTCCAAAAAATCCCCTCCGGCTGCCGAGTTAGTAGCAAAAACAACATCAGCCGTATCTAAGATAGAATGCATAATCTCTTCAAAAAGAGCGTTTTTTTTATCATAAAGTCTGTTTATGTTTTCTTGAATTTTAAGCCACTCAGCCATCTCTTTTACCCACTCGGCTTTAACTCCCCTTTTGCCTTTACCGTCTTTTGCCAAAGATAAAATTTCTTCATCACTCATTCCCCTTCTTCTGCCGGGAGTCGGTTTTTTTGTTTTTTTATCTTGAAGATATTTTAAATCATCTATTTTTTTTATCAGTTTTTCTATTTCTTTGTATCTTTTGTCTCTTCTTATTTTAACATCTAATGAATATTTCATTAAATTACTCTCTATTTTTGCTGGATGACCGATTCTTACAACATTAAAATCTTTTAATTTTTCTAACACATTATCAACCGCTACATTGCTGTCTGCCGTTACTAAAAGTTTTTTACCTATATGTTTTTTGATAACCTCAGCTACCGTAGTCGTCTTCCCAGTCCCCGGAGGTCCGTGAATTAAAAACATTTCAGAATTTATAGATTTGCTAAGAGCCTTGTTTTGAGAAGGATTTAAAACTTCGCTTTTTTCATTAACTTCAACAATTTCAGGCTCTTTTTGACCAAGTAATATCTCTAAGCCATTTTTCATTTTCAATTTTCCATTTTCCACTTCATCAAGGGCTTTTAACATTCTTTTAAATGTAATATCATTTACAAACAAATCAAGCCTGTAAAGTTTAGAGCGGAAAATCGGCTCTTTTGAATAGACTTCAATAAAATTTCTCCCAACCGCACTAACTGTGGCTTCTTGATTAAATTTAAGAGGCTCTCCCCTGCTTATTAAAACAATATCACCCACTTTTATCTGATGTTCAGGCATATTGTTTCTATTGAATCTGTAAATTTTAAAATCTAAAAAATCTCCGGCATATTTCATTCTAAAACCAAGAACGGCTCTTCCTCTTTTTTGCCTCTCAGTTCCGCTTAATCTTTTTATTTCATTTAAATGAAACTCCTTTTCGGCTTTTCGCTCTTTTTCTATCAACTCAGAAAAATAATTTTTATACTCATCTATTGATTTAAATCTTTTTTTATACAAACAATCCTCCTAAAACTATACTAAATGCTAATAAATTTATACCATAAAAAGCCTCTTTTTTATAATATGCCGTTAAACTAAATATTAAAAACAAAATTCCAAACCATAAAGGCAGCTTATAATCATAAAAATTATCCCCTAAATGCAAATAAACCTTAATAAATCCATCTAATATTCCGCCTAATCCTACAATATGCAAAAAAATAACCAACGGATAAAAAAAAGTAAATAAAAGCGTTGCAAAAGGAGATAAAAATTGATAAATACTCATATTTGAAAAAACAGTGTGCGAAAAAACAAACATCATCAAAAATACAAAAAAGTTCATTAAAATACCGTTTTTGAAAGTTGGCTTAAAATACCTAAAAAAGAGCATAATATAAAAAACTCCCAAAATACTTAATAAAAATCCAATAGAAAAAATTTTCATAAAAAATATTAAAAAAGAAATAATAATAGTTAAAATAAGCACCCTTAGTGAAAAAATATTTTGCAGATAAAATGCAAACATAAATAAAATAACTTCCATTACAAAAGCCCTAATAAGAGAAGGCGGAAAAGATGTCAAATAAAGATACATAAATTCAACCGCAAAAACCAAAATTCCTAAATCAAAAAATCTGTTTCTATATGGGAATTTTTTATGCAAAATTTTATAAAAAGGAGAAAAAATCAAAAACAAAATAAAAGAAATTACCCCTAAATGAAATCCGCTTAAAGCAAAAAGATGAGAAATTCCAAGCGTGCTAAGCTCTTGTCTTGTTTTATAATCAATACCTTCTCCTAAAAAAAGTGCTTTATATAAATTGCTTATTTTTGGGTCTTTATGTTGTTCTTCTATCCATTTTTCTAAAAAAGAAGCATCTTTTAGTTTTAAATCAAAACTTATCGCATAAAAACTGCTTAAATATCCTAAAAAAGAGATATTTTTAGTCAAAATATTTATATTCAGATTTTCATTAAGCAGATTTTTAAGATTATCTCTTGAAGTGGTGTAAAAAGTAACATTTCTATTTTTTAATTTTAAGACAAAATAATTTTTCTTTTTATATTGATTAACTACTTTTACATCTAAATTCCTAACAGGCTTATTAATAAAATCCAAATATCCTAAAAAAGATATTTGAATCCTAAAAATTAATACCAAAAATAAAATTAATAAACTAATTCCTAATTTTTTATTTTTCATTTATACTATATTATCAGGCATATCCATTTGAGTTTGAGTCGGTTCTATTTCTATTACATCACTCACTTTGTCTGTAAAAAGTGTATATTTTTTATGAAAAAGCATTTCAACCGTGCCTGTCGGTCCGTTTCTTTGTTTCCCGATAATAATCTCGGCGTCTTCAACCTCTTTTTCCTGAAACTCCACAAAATCTTTTTTGCCTTTTTCAAGCGCTTCTTTTTGTTTTTGTTTTGCTTCCATTGCTTTATAAACATCGTCTCTGTAAATAAACATAATAACATCGGCATCTTGCTCAATAGCCCCTGATTCTCTAAGGTCGCTAAGCATCGGTCTTTTATTCGGACGGCTCTCAAGCGCCCTGTTTAACTGAGACAGGGCAATAATTGGGATTTGAAGCTCTCTTGCAAGCAATTTAAGGCTTCTTGAAATTTCTGCAATAGCTAAATGTCTTTCTCTTTGGTCTGATGCAATTAATTGAAGATAATCAATTATGGCTAACGATAAATCGGGATTTTGAACTTTAAGCTTTCTGAGCTTGGCTCTAATGGTATGAATATTTATATTTCCTTCATCATCAATAAAAAGAGGTTTTGAAGATATCTCATCCGCTATTGCAGTAAGTTTGCCCATTTGCTCGTCATTTAAATTCCCTCTTCTAAGCTCTTGAAGAGGAATTTTCCCAGCCGCACTAAGCATCCTTAGCATTAACTGCTCTGCTGGCATTTCAAGAGAAAATATTGCTACACCTTTATCCTGTTTAATAACATTTAAAGCAAGATTAAGGGCATATGCGGTTTTCCCCATCGATGGCCTAGCGGCAATAATAATCAAATCCCCCTCTCCAAAACCGCTTGTTTTTCTGTTTAGTTCAATAAATCCCGTATCAAGTCCTGTTACGATTCTGTTTTTCTTAGCTGCTTGAAGCTGTATAAACTTAATTGTATCTTTTACAACATTTAAAGAGTTTTTAAAATCCCCGGCTAAATTTGAAGTGGCAATGGCAAAAAGTTTGCTTTGAATATCTTCAACTTCTTCTACCGCTCTTTTATCTTCTTCTAAAACAATTTTTTTTATTTCGTTTGAAAAATGAATAAGTTCTCTTTTTGTTGCAAGGTCTTTTAGTTCTTTTGAATATGCTTCAACCCTCTCAACCGGAGTTGTTCCTATAATCTCCAAAAAAGATTCTTCGTCAAATCTCTTTTTTTTCTTTAATTCATCTCTTAGAAAAATCTCATCTATTGGCAAATCTTTTTTATAAAGTTCTTCCATTGTTTCAAATACAGCCTGATGAAACGGAAGATAAAAATCATTCGCTCTTAAAATAGCGGCGATATCTTCATACACTTTTCCGTCAAACAAAATAGCACTTAAAATCCCTCTTTCTATATCTATATTAAAAAGATTCAATTTTCACCTCTTAAAATATGCTCTTTTAGCGCTTTTACAACATCTCTTACATCCTGGGATTCAAGAAGTGTTTTTAGTTTGTTTTTTTGACTTTTGGATAAACTTCTTATAATCTGTGCAATCTTTTTTTCATCATCTTCCACTTTTTTTATCTCTTCTATAGCCTTTTGTCCTAATATTTTTTCAAGTTTTTCTTTAGTAACTTTATTTGGTATTAATATAATTGCCATAAAAATAAACGCTAAAGAAAAAATCATTATCCCTATACCGAAAATAAGCTCTGTAGTTATTGTCATTTTGCTTCCTTTTTTACTTCTTCTAAAAATTTTTCCAATAATTCGTCTTCTTTATATTTTCCTATAATTTCACCTTTTTTCATAATAAGTCCGAAACCTTTACCACACGCTATTGCCACATCGGCTTCTTTTGCTTCTCCTATTGCATTTACAACACAACCCATAACTGAGAGATTTAAAGGTTTTTTAATATCTTTTGTAGCCTCTTCCACCGCCTCAACGATAGGTGGCAAATCAACTTCAATCCTGCCGCATGTAGGACAGGAAATTATATTAACACCATCTTTAATAAGCCCTAAATCTTTTAAAATCGCTTTTCCTACCCTGATTTCTTCTTCAAGCTCTCCTGTAATAGAAACTCTTAAAGTATCTCCTATTCCTTCAAGCAATAACGCTCCAAAAGCAGCAGCGGATTTAATAGTAGCGTGAAATTTTGTTCCTGCTTCTGTAACACCTAAATGAAAAGGATAATCCACAAGAGGTCTTAACATTCTGTAAGCCTCTACCGTTCGCAAAATATCACTGGCTTTTAATGAAACTTTTATATCAAAAAAATCCAAATCTTCCAAAAATTTAATATGCCATAAAGCGCTCTCAACCATTGCCTTTGGAGTTTGCCCATATTTATTTTCCAAATGTTCTTCCAAACTTCCGGAATTTACTCCTATTCTAATAGGCAGATTTCTGGCTTTACACGCCTTTACCACCTCTTTTATTCTATCTTTTCCACCTATATTTCCGGGATTAATCCTAAGACAATCTACATATTCAGCAGCTATAAGTCCTAGTTTATAATTAAAATGAATATCGGCAATTATAGGAAGAGGAGATTTTGCCACTATCTCTTTTAGAGAAGAAGCATCATCTTCATCCAAAACTGCAACCCTGACTAAATCAGCCCCTGCAAAATAAAGCCTGTTTATCTGCTCCATTGTAGTTTTTATATCTTTTGTTTTAGAATATGTCATAGACTGAACGCTTATTTTTGCGTCTCCCCCAACCTCAACGGCTCCTATTTTTATTTTTCTTGTAGGATATCTTTTAATCAATTTTTCTCCTTAAATGATAAATATATTCAATATTACCCTCTTTTCCTTTAAGAGAGCTTTGCTCTTTTTTTAATATTTCCCAATTATACTCTTTTATTTTATTCTCAAAATTAATCTGTGCTTTTTTTATGGCTTCAGTATCAATAACCACCCCTTTTTTATCTCTTTTTGCCTCTTTTCCAACTTCAAACTGCGGTTTAAAAAGCAGTATCATTTCAGCTTTAGCTAATTTGTTTATTTTATCAAAAATTTTAACAAGACTAATAAAACTGACATCGCTTATTAACATATCAAATTTATTCTCACTCTCAAAATTTCTTATATCTGTATTTTCAAAAACTTCCACCTTTTTGTTTTTTCTTATTTTAGGATGAAGCTGATTATTTCCCACATCAACACAAACTATTCTTTTAGCACCTTTTTCCAAAGCCACTTCACTAAATCCTCCGGTTGAACTCCCTACATCAATTACACTTTTTTCATTAAAATCAATATTATATTTTTCAAGGTAATTTTTAAGCTTCCAAGCAGCCCTGCTTACATAAATTTTTTGTAAAATTTCTATCTTTGCTTCATTTACATCAAAAGAAGGCTTAGTTATAATTTTTCCGTTTACTTTTATTTTAGAATTTTTAATCAGTTCTTTTGCTTTATTTCTGCTATCAATAAAATTACTTTTAACCAAATATTCATCAAGTCTCATATTTTTACTTTTTTTTAAAAATTTTATCAAAAATTATTCATAAATTAATTTTTTGTGTTATAATAATCAAAACAAAAAAGGAGACAATATGGGATTTAGTGGATTTATAGCAGTAGCTTTATGTGTAATAGCAACAGGAATAATGTTAGGAATAGTTGCAGACGCAGTTAAAAAATCTCCGATTAAAGACTAAGAGAGTAAATCTTTAAGAGAATCTTTTACCCTCTTTTCTTCATAAATTATTCTATAAACTTCATTTGCAATAGGTGTATAAATATTTTCTTTTTTAGATATTTCATAAATTGCTTTTGTTGTATAAACACCCTCGGCAACTTCACCAAGTTCAGCTAAAATATCTTCTAATATTTTACCTTTAGCAAGATTAAGCCCTACTCTGAAATTTCTGCTCATTGTTGAATTTGCCGTCAAAAACAAATCCCCAGCCCCCGCAACCCCTAAAAATGTCTCTTTTTTTGCACCAAAAGATTCCCCGAATCTCGCCATTTCCACAAGTCCTCTAGCGATTAAAGCCGCTTTTGCATTTTCTCCAAGATTAAGCCCTTCACAAATCCCAGCGGCAATGGCAATTACATTTTTATATGCTCCGGCAATTTCCACCCCGTAAATATCATCGGAAATATATGTTTTTATAAACGGAGGAAAAAAAGAAGCAAATTTTCTACAAAGATTTTCATTTCCCGAAATAACAAGAGCTGTCGGTTTATGCTCTTTTACCTCTTTTGCAAAAGAAGGACCGGCTAAAAATGCTATGTTTTCACTATCCAGATACTCTTCAAATATCTCATTTAAAAATTTCAGTTTACTATTATCAATTCCTTTACTTGCAACCAGAATTTTTTTATTTTTCAGTTTATTTTTATATTTTTTAATAAATTCTCCGATAAATTGAGCTGAAATAACTATAATTAAATATTCATTTTTAAAAATCTCTTCTAAAGAAACGAAATTTTGAATATTTCTTTTTTTTCTTGAAGTTATAAAAACCTTGTTTTTTATACTTAATGCGTGAAAAATAGCACTTCCCCAAGCTCCGGCACCGATAATTCCTATCAAGTCTTCTCCTTTAAAAATGTATTGTTTCCAAATCGTTTCTTAACTGTTCAACTTCATCTACATCTCCTGTCACAACCAAAATATCCCCTACATCCAGTTTATGATTAATACCTTTTGTTATAAACTGAACGCTGTTGCTCATCTCTTTATCAACAATTCCGATAATCAAAATATTATAAGTAGCTGAAATTTCTTTATAAATATCTTTTATATACTTACCATCCAAAAAAGAATCTTTAGGAATTTCAATCTCTGCAAATGAAAGTTGATTATCTTCAAAAATAATTTCTTCTATAATTCTAAGCGTAAGAGGTCTTTTTAAAATGGTCATAATTCTGTTTGCGGTTACATCATAAGGATTAATCGTTTTATTTACACCTGCTAGTTTATATTTATATTCATTCCCTTTTTCACTAACTTTTGCAATAATTTTAACATCAGGAAAAATTTCTCTTAAACTAAGACATAAAAAGAGATTCTCATCCTCGTTTCTTAAAACGGTAATAGCAAGATTAAATTCTTCAAGTTTTTTAATTTCATCATCATCAATTTCTCTAAGTCTTGTTACATCATAAAATTTATCTTTTGCTCTTTTTTCCTCTTCTTCATTAAAAACGATAACGCTAAGCTCTTTTTTACCTATATAAGAGGCTACAATTTCTCCAAATTCATCAAATCCGAAAAGTGCTGTTCTCATACGCTACTTCTTTCAACCATATATTTAAAATAATTCACACTTACACTATATCCCATAACAACAACAATATCACCGGCTTCTAATCTCAAATCAAAAGGGGGATTAAAATAAAAATGATTTTCATCCACTTTAAAAGCCTCTTTGAAAAGAGAGCAGGAAGTAAGCTTTAAAACCCCGAACAAAATAAGTTTATATTTGTCAAAATCAATCTCCCCTACCAGTTTTCCATCCAAAATTGAATTTTCTATAACAATAACTTCATCAATTATCGCTTTTTTCTTTTCTGTTAAAATTGCGTCAATCACTTCAAATGTTATAGGGTGTCCTATATACTCGGCCATCAAAACGGCAGTTGCCTTAGTAGGAGCGACAACATAAGAAGCTCCCGCCTTTTTCATTTTTGAAATATGTTTTTCATTATTTACAAGTGCTATAATCTCTTTTTTTACAAACGCTCTCATACTAAGAACAATAAAAGCATTGGCTATATCGTTATTTGTAAGAACAAATATCTTACTTATTTTGTCAAAATCAAGCTTTTTCAAAAAATCTCTGTCTGTCACATCCCCCTTTAAAGCTATATAACCTTTAAGAGTGGCTGCTTTTACTCTTTCTTCATCCAAATCAATAACAATAAAATCCTGATTTTCGGATTTAAATTTTTTAGTCAATATTTCAGCTTCATTTGAATAACCGCACAAAAGATAAACATTATTCATAGATTTTGCTTCTCTTACAACTTTGTCTGCTTTTAATTCTTCTAATTTTTCCGTAAAAGCCGATACAATAATTGAAGTAGCAAAAGAGATAAAACCAATCCCAAAAACAATTAACACCATTGTTAAAACTTTACCCTCAGGAGTTACAGGTGTAATATCTCCGTATCCAACAGTTGAAATAGTAATCAAAGACCAATAAAAAGCGTCAAACAGATTATGGATTTTAGGATTTGCGTGTGCTTCAAAAACATATATAACAGCCCCACCTATAAAAGTCACAAATGATAAAGCAATAAGCAATATAAAAAGCTCAAATTTTTTATTTGCCAAAACTTCAATAAAAGTATTAATACTTTTTACATATCTGATTAATTTAAAAAGCCTGAAAATAACAAAAATTCTAAATATCCTAAAACCTCTGTATCCGGGAAGTATTGCCAAAAAATCTATAATGGCAAAAGGAGTTCTCATATATTCCCATTTTTTGAGAATTATCTCTTTTATTACTTTTCTAAGACTAAATTTTCTACCTACGAAATTAGCCTCTTCATATTCGTTTATCACCACTTTATGAATATCATTATAAACCCAAAGCCGGATAATATACTCTATCAAAAATACACCGGTAACAAAATAGTAATCAAAATTTTCAAAAAACGGCAATATATTGTGTTTTATATCATAAAGAAGTATAGTAACACTCGTTAAAACCAAAATAAACATAAAAATATCAAAATATCTTTTATAAATAAACGCATCATCATTCATTAATCTACAAAAAAACCGTTTAATTTTATAATAACTTTGATTTGAATTTAAATAAAAAGAAAAAGCTATTAAAAGTCTTCTAATAGCTTCGCTTAATGTGTATGTAGTTAATATTTCATATGTTTTATCAAAAGCTTTTTTCACTTAAGTTTTTCTTTTAATAATTTATTTGCAACTTGAGGGTTTGCTTTACCACGACTAGCTTTCATAACCTGACCTACAAAAAATCCGAACAGTTTGTCTTTTCCGTTTTTGTATTCTTCTACTTTGTCAGCATTTGCACTTAACACTTCATCAATAATTTTTTCAATAGCACTTTCGTCACTTACTTGTTTTAGCCCCAATTTTTCTATTGCAGCGTCCACTTCAATATCTTCTTCCATCAATAAATCAAGAACTTTCTTACCACCGGCTCCACTGATTACCGCTTCTTTGATTCTGATTATAAGTGTTGCAAGTTTATCCGATTTTACAGTAGAATTTTCAATATGAAGCCCTGCTTTATTAAGTCTACCAAGAAGCTCAACAGCCAGCCAGTTATTAGCCATTACAGGTTCACATCCGTTTTCAACCAATTTTTCAAAAAATTCGGCTAATTCCGGTTCACTTGTAAGAACTCCGGCATCATACTCTTTTAATTTAAATTCATCCATATATCTTTGCTTTTTTGCATCCGGAAGTTCCGGTATTTCAACACCGAAAAATTCTTCCGGAACTTCAAGAGTAAGCAAATCGGGTTCGGGGAAATATCTGTAATCTGCGGATTCTTCTTTTCCTCTCATACTTTTTGTTTCTCCGCTTTTTACATCAAAAAGTCTTGTTTCCTGAACCACTTCTTTTTCATACTCATCATCTTCATAAGCTTCTATTTGTCTTTCAACTTCATATTCAATAGCCTGTTTTATATGTCTGAATGAATTTAAGTTTTTAATTTCAACTCTTGTTCCAAACTCTTCTTGACCTCTTGGTCTTATTGAGACATTCGCATCACATCTGAATGAACCTTCTTGCATATTCGCATCACTTATTTTTAAATATCTTACAATAGAATGAAGTTTTTTAAGGTATGCAACCGCTTCATCACTGCTTCTCATATCAGGCTCGCTTACTATTTCAAGAAGCGGTGTGCCCGCTCTGTTTAAATCCACTTTAGAATATCCGCTTTCGTGCATATTTTTACCTGCGTCTTCTTCTAAATGAGCTCTTGTAACACCTATTCTTTTTTCTTTGTCTTTTACATTAACAAAAAGCTCCCCACCTTCAACGATAGGAACCACAAACTGGCTTATTTGATAACCTTTTGGCAAATCAGGATAAAAATAGTTTTTTCTTTCAAATGTGCTTTTTTTATTAACAGTGGCATTAATGGCTTTTCCAAGCATTACCGCTTTTTTTACAGCTTCTTTGTTCATTACCGGAAGTGCCCCGGGAAGCCCAAGACAAGTCGGACAGGTATTAACATTCGGTTCATCTCCGAAACTTGTAGGACAACTACAAAATATTTTTGTTTTTGTATTTAACTGAACATGCACCTCAAGACCTATTACAACTTCAAAATTTTTACTCATTTATTTTCTCCTTTGATTTTTTATCATTCAACAACAAATCTAAAACCGTTTTTATGCAATGCCCTTTTTATAGATTCTTGATGTTCAAGCCCTCTTGTTTCAAGCGCTACCGAAACATTTGCATCACCGATTGCCAAATTCAAATCCGTTCTGTCATATCCTATTGAAACAATATTCGCTTTTTCTTCAGACAAAATCTCGGTCAAACTTTCAAGGGCTCCGGGTTTATCTATAAGCGTAATTACAAGCTTCATTTTTCTATGGGATTTAAGTAAACCTTTTTCTATAATAAGATTTATCATAGTAACATCAATATTCCCGCCGCTTATTACAACTCCTACTTTTTTAGGAGAACCGAATTTAATTTTGTGATGCAAAAGTGCAGCAACACCTACAGCCCCCGCACCTTCTACCACAACTTTGTGTCTTTCCATCAAAAAAAGAATGGCATTTGCTATTTCTTCATCATCCACTTCCACAATATCATCAACAATTTCTTTTATAATTTTATAAGTAACGGGAGAAGTGTCTCTAACGGCTATGCCATCGGCTATTGTTTTTACAAAAGAGCTGTCCTGAACGCTTCCGCTAAGAAAACTAAGCCTCATAGCAGGCGCACCCTCGGCTGTAACTCCTATAACTTTTATATGTGGATTTATCTGTTTAGCGGCACTTGCAATACCGCTTATAAGTCCGCCTCCGCCTATTGGCACAATCAGACACTCAAGACTCGGAACTTCTTTTAACATTTCAAGGGCGATACTCCCTTGTCCCGCCATAACCTCTTCATCTGCAAAAGGGTGTATAAACTCAAGCTCTTTTTCTTTTGCCAGTTTAACGGCATATTCATAAGCTTCATCATAATTATTTCCGGCTAATACAACTTCTCCTCCATACTCTTTAACTCCGCTTACTTTTGTAAGAGGCGTGGCTTCAGGCATAACAATAATAGAGGGTATATTAAAATAATTGGCACTAAAAGCAACACCTTGTGCGTGATTTCCGGCACTTGCGGCTATTACACCTTTTCTTCTTTTTTCTTCAGGCAAAGAAGCTATTTTATTAAAAGCGCCTCTTAGTTTAAAAGCACCTGTAATTTGAAGATTTTCTTTTTTCAAATAAATTTCATTACCTACTTTTTGAGAAAGACTCGGAGCATATGCAAAAGGCGTGTGATAAACAACCTTTTCTATTCTTTTAGCCGCATTTTGTATTTTTTCCAAAGGTATCATAAAAGACCCTCTTTTTCGCATCTTATATGCTCAACCATTAAACATTTATCTTCTACATAAAAGATTCCGGCATTCTCAGATATCTTTTTTGATTCTTCATTTTTAATACCCTCTTGTAAAAATATACATTTCACACCTGGTATCTTTACTGCTTTTTCAACTACAAAAGGCGTATCCTCACTTTTTCTGAAGACATCAACCATATCCACTTCAAAATCTATTTCATCTAAACTTTTATAAACTTTTTCACCTAAAATTTCCTCTCCTCTTGGGTAAACGGGAATAATTTTATAACCTTTGTCTTTCATATATTTCGCAACCTGATTTGAGGCTCTGTGCTCTTTTGGAGAAAGCCCGACAACAACTATTGTTTTAATATTTTTCAACATTTCACAAATGCTTTTATCCGCTTTATTGGCACCAGGTAGTTCACAAGCTTGCATTTTTAGCCTTTTTTAGTAAAATTATAGCAAAAAATCCCGAAATCACTTGATTTTTTAATAAAAAAAAGAGTAAAATTTTTTATATCACAAAAAGGAGATAAAATGAAAAAACAAGAATTAATCGCAGCGGTTGCAGAAAAAACAGGCCTTAGCAAAAAAGATGTAAATGAAGTTATAAACGCAACTATTGAAACAATTGAAGAAGGGTTAAAAGCAGGTAAAAAAATAAGCTTTATAGGATTTGGTAGTTTTGAAACAGTAACAAGAGCACCAAGAACAGCAAGAGTTCCAAGAACAGGTGAAGAAATTCAAATTCCTGAAACAAAAGCCGCTAAATTTAAAGCAGGTAAAAAATTAAAAGAACTTCTTAATTCTTAAGACTTGATTTTTTTGAGGGAATTGAATATAATTTCGTTCCCTACTTATTTTACGCCGGCGTGGCGGAACTGGTAGACGCGCCGGACTCAAAATCCGGTGAGCCTAGCTCATGTGGGTTCGAGTCCCACCGCCGGTACCATTTAATCCACATAAAATCCCTATATTTCGGTAATTTCAAAA
>Ga0256829_1001329_pt1 | contig 20608 bp, 24 predicted proteins | sample 131447metaG_FD_185979 | JGI IMG/M metagenome (GOLD analysis project Ga0256829, IMG submission 185979) | Hydrothermal vent microbial communities from Lau Basin, Pacific Ocean - 131-447 | ecosystem: Environmental > Aquatic > Marine > Hydrothermal vents | place: Pacific Ocean: Lau Basin | collected...
ATTTTAGGAAAAAGACTGAGCGAACCAAAAAATACTAAAAACACAAAGATAAGAGTTATTACTTTAAATCTCAATACTAACTTTAAAGTTTTTTCATATATTTTCTCAAGGAGTACAAAAACGGGCTCTGTTATATTGTATAACCTACTCTCCCCCTTGTGTAGCACCCTCGCACTTAAACTTGGGATAAAACTCAAAGCGATAGAGTAAGAGATGATGATAGCAAAACCAACAGTCATCGCAAAGGACTCAAAGAACTTTCCAACTATCCCGCTCATCATAGAGACGGGGATAAAAACTGCCAAAAGCATTGCTGAGATAGCCATAATGGTAAATGCCATCTCTTTAGTACCCTCAACTGCAGCTTCAACTTTACCCATCCCCGCTTCCATCTTTTTGTAGATATTTTCAATCACAACAATAGCATCATCTATGATAATCCCAATAGCGAGTGTCAACCCAATAAGTGTCATCTTGTTAAGCTCAAACCCCATAAAATCCATCAAAGCAAAAGTCCCCATGATAGAGGCAGGGATAGAGAGTGCAGAGACTAAAGTGATGGTCATATTTCTCAGAAAAACAAAAACTATGAGGGCAGCAAGGATAGCTCCATAGATAAGGTCAAACTGCACATCTTTTAAAGAATGAATGATAAATGGTGAAGTGTCATTGAGGACTTTTACTTCATACCTATCTCCAGCGAGTTTTTGTAAAGCAGGCACTATATCTTTTACTCTTTTGGTTATCTCTATGGTGTTTGTGCCAGAGATTTTTTGCACCTCCATCATTACGCCTTCTACACCATCATAAGAAGCATAGCTTTTAGCATCACTCAGGGTGTCTTTAACAACCGCTATATCTTTAAGCCTTATCTCATCTTTGATTTTGATGTTTTCAAGCTCACCAATACTGAGAGCATCAGAGCGTGTTTTTAGGATAAACTCTTGTGTTTTAGTGATGAGTTTTCCACCACCTATCTTGATATTTTCAATTTTGATTATATTGTTAAGTTCATTTACTGTGATACCAAATTTATTTAAAAGACGAGGGTTTGGAAAGATTTTTATCTCTCTATCTCTATAACCAATAATCTTTACACCACCAACACCCAGAATCTTTTGCAGTTTAGGTTTTGCTTTTTCATCTGCAAAAACCATCAAGTTTTTGATGCTATCATTTTTAGCAGTTAAAAAGATGTTGATGATAGAAGCTCCCCCAATATCGAGCTTACTTACGAGCGGTGCTTTTGCATTTTTAGGCAATAAAACAGCAGAGACCTTATCTCTAACATCATTTGTTGCTTCATTAATATCGCGTTTTAGAAAAAACTTTACGGTTACAACACTTACACTCTCGCTACTACTAGATATGATGCTATCTACTCCACCTATACTAGAAACTGCTTCTTCTATCTTGTCTGTCACTTGAGACTCTATAGTAGATGCTTCCGCTCCTGGATAGATAGTTTTTATGGTAACAAGAGGGAAGTCGATATTTGGGTAAAGAGCTGAGGGCATTGTCTTGTAGCTCATCAAACCAAAGATCACTAAGGTCATAACATACATCAAAGTAGTAATGGGTTTATTTATTGCGTATTTATACATGATTTGCTACTTTGAACCCGAGCTAAAGATATACCCATCACCAAAAAGACCCACTACAAAATCTTTTGTTTTTACTTCAGCTTGAATTTTTCTATTGTTTGCATTTGCAGATGGATAGATCTTATAAATAACCCCTTGTTGTTCTCGTTCATCACCATCTATTTTGTATTTATAAAGATCACCGACCTTTACTTGTTGATAATATTTTTGATCAAACTCCAAAACAAGTTTTCGCTCTCTTTGGGATTGAATCTTGTAAACAGTTTTGAGTGAAACACCGCTTACTGTATCGCCAATTTCTATATCTTTATAGTAGATAACCCCATCAAAAGGTGCGCGTAAAAATGTTTTATCATAAATTGCTTTTTGAAAAGCAAGTTGATTTTTTGCATTTTCAAATTTAAAAGCATATATGTCAAATTTACTCTCATCTATCAGTTTTCTCACCTTGAGCTGTCTATCATAATCTTTTTTTGCAAATTTCAGTACAGTGATTGCACTCTGTAAGTTTGCTTTTTTATCTGCATTTGACAAGACAGCTAAAAGTTGACCTTTTTTTACCTTTGCTGCTATATCAAAATTTACTTCCTTAACGATGCCACCTGCATTAAATGCCAAATCTGCACTACGAGATGCTTCGATGTTAAATGTCGCATAAATCTCTGATGCACTTAAACTAAAAACCAATCCTATGAGTCCTATAATTATCTTATTCACTTAAATACTCTCCTAATTTTTTTGCATTGTAATAATAATAAAGTGCATACGCTAATTCTAAATTGTTTAACGCCTCTTTATATGTAGATTTTGCTTCTGTTTTGGCACTAAGGGCATCCAGATACACTACATTATCTACTATCCCAGAATTATACTTTTGTGTGATGCTCTTTAGAGCACTCTCTCCCGCTTTAAGTGCACTTTTTGCACTTTTGATCTTAAGCTTTGCTGTTTTAATCCTATGAACAGCAAGCTCTTGTTGATACACTTGCTCTTTTTCTTGATAAATTATCTGCTTATTTAAGGCATCTGCTTCAAGAACTGTTGCCTTTTTTGCTTCACTTAGAACACCAAAATCAAACACTCGAAAGTTAAGCGTAGCCATCACTGTATTTTGCTTATATATTAGATTGATTGGATGACCAAGTATATAAGGTTTGTCCTTATACCCATAAAAGTTATATGAATCTTCTATTCTTACCTGTGGATAATAATAGCTCTCTATAATCGCTGAAGCATTTACAATAGATTGTTTTTTAGCTTTTAGAGACTTAATAGCATCAAATTCATACGCTTCATCACTATCTATCTTTTTAAACACTGACCCATCTAGTGCATCTATCTTTTTACCCACTTTCAGTTCAAGTGATTTTTTGAGAGAAAGTATCTTAAACTTTAAAGATTCTATAATATATACATTTGAATCATATGCAGATTGCAATCTATCTACATCATCACTTGTTGCTAAAGATGCCTTAAAAAACTTTTGCATCCTTTCTAGCTGTGCTTTTACTGCACGAGATGCTTCCTCTCTCGCAAGAAGCTTTGACTCGGCACTTTTAATGTTATAAAAGTCTTGTACAATGGCTAACTCTATAGATTTTTTTGTTGCAGCAAGATCAAACATACTAGATTTGAACTCATTTTCTTTTTGCTTGATAGTATTTGTTTTTTTACCACCAGTGTAAACATCATAAGATACTTTTGCATACTCAGAATAGGTAGTACCACTTCTAAAAGGTGAAGGTTTATCCTTGCGTTGATAATATCCACCAAGATCAACGGTAGGAAACAGATCATTTTCGCTAGACTTTACTTTACTTTGCTTTGCTTTACTACTAAGAGTTTTTGACATTATAAGTTCATTACTTGAAGCTGCATAATCAAGTAAAGACTTTAAACTTTGAGCATATATATATAACGGCAATAATAAAACTAAATATTTTATCATTTTTTCACCTCCAGTAAATTAAATAGTGCATCTAAAAATCTATGTATCTCTAACTCTACATCATCATAGATATGTGTCACCTGACTCTTGATAAAGATACCCTCCGAGAGGGCAAATAAACCTCGAGAGAACTCTTTGGCATCTTCTCTCAATTCACCCTTTTGAATCCCCTCTTCTATAAGGAGTTCAAACCATTGGAAATAACCACTGACACAATCTGATTGAAAAGCGATCATCTCTGAGTTAGGATTTGCTAAAATGATAGAGATGGCCTCTTTATAAAGTTGCCGAATCTCTGCATCTTCTGGACTATAAAAAAATTGTGAGAAGAGTTTAATCTTTTCTTTCGTAGTTGTAACTTTAGCAAGTTCCTTTTCAACTACTATATTGCGTTCTTGGATAAGTATATTGACTATTTCAAAAACAACATCCTCTTTATTTTTAAAATACTCATAAATAGTACCCTTGCCAACTCCAGCTTTTTTTGCGATTTGTGCAATAGTCAAATCATTGATGCCATTTTGAAAAAACATCTCTTTACATGCAAGAGCTATATCTTTTCTCTTTTGAACCTTATCTACTATGATTGCCAAAAGGTCTCCTTTTATGCTCTCTTATTTGAAATGACTGACCGTCGGTCAATTAAAAATTTATTCTATTAAACTTAAGCTTAATTTTACATAAAGATTTATAATTGAATTTTATACTAAAGCTACTGCATCTATCTCAACAAGGGCATTTTTAGGGAGGGTTTTTACAGCGACAGTTGCACGAGCTGGTTTGTGTGAACTAAAAGCAGTTTCATAGATCTCATTGATAGTAACGAAGTCATCCATAGAAGCTATAAAGATAGTTGTCTTTACAACTTGACCCATTGAACTTCCTGCTTCTTCTAAAACAGCTTGAAGATTTGCTAAAACTTGCTTAGTTTGAACGACTACATCATCTTCAAGCATCACTCCCTCTGGAGTCAGTGCTATTTGACCTGATGTGTAAACCATGCCATTTGCTACTACTGCTTGGGAGTATGGGCCTATTGCTGAGGGTGCTTTATTTGTTTGTATGAACTTCATCTTTTTTTCCTTTTTTTAATAGTGTAAATCTCTTTGACGAGCAAACTTTACATTGTAAAGTTTAGCCGGAAAAGAAAAAGATTTACTCTGCTTCTTTATCATTTTTTTCTTCTTTGATTTCATCTAATGTAGATAAAAAATCATTACTATCATAATAGCCTGCAAATGTATAGAAAACTTTACCATTAGAGTCAGCAAAATAGTGTCTTGGAATTACCCTTGCAGAATAACCTTTGGGGATATCATCCATCTCTTTGATGAGATGCACTACGATGTAGTCTTTTTCTAATGCCTTAATGACTTTATCGTTACTCAGCACCTCTCGCTCAAATTTTGCACACCAAGGGCATGATGTACTTGAGATAAATACATATATATCTTTGTGCTCTTTTTTAGCCTCAACTAAAGCTGTCTCAAAATCTTCAGACCAATTAATCTCACCACCAAAAAGTGAAACAACTAACACCAATAATATCATAATTTTTTTCATAATTCTTCCTATTTCCACGACCTAATAAGTTCGCAAAATACCTCATAAAGCCCAACCAGCTCATCTTTGGTAGTTCGCTCATCTACTGCGTGTATTGTATCATTTTTTACACCGAACTCTATAACATCTATCCCATACTGAGCGACAAAACGGGCATCACTTGTACCACCAGCAGTTGAATGTTTGGGTTTTATACCAGTGACTTTAAAGATAGCCTCACCAATATGATGGAGTATTTTAGAATCAGCATTTGTTCTAAAAGGGAATGAACCCTGTGTTAATTCTAGCTCATAGTCTAAGCCACTGAGATGTTTTTGGACAAAGAGTGTAACCTCTTTTTGTGTAGTAAGTGTGGTGTTACGGACATTAAACATCATCTTAAGTTCATTTGGGGTGACATTGGTCACTTCCATACCACTTCGGATATCTGTTATAACAAACTTTGAAGGGGAGAAAAACGCATCCCCATCATCTATGTTTACCCCTGCCATATCACCCAACACTTTTGCAAGATTATGAATAGGGTTGATAGCCTTCTCAGGATATGCAGCATGACCTTGCTTACCTTTTATAGTTACATACCCATTGATAGAACCTCGTCTACCTACTTTGAGAGCATCACCAAAAGCATCTTCACAAGTTGGCTCAGCAACCACAACTGCATCAGGTAAAAAGTCTATCCCTTTGAGATGCTCTAAGACTTTTACGGTGCCATCAATAGCTTCACCCTCTTCATCAGAGGTAAGAAGTAAGGAGAGTGTCCCCTGAAACTCCTTTACCTCACTCACAGCTTGGATAAATGCACTCAAGCCACTTTTCATATCCTGTGTGCCACGACCATAAAGATAGCCATCTTTTTGAACTAACTCATATGGATTTGTAACCCAATTGTCTCCCGCAGGAACAACATCTACATGTCCTGCAAAACATAGATGCTCCCCCTCACTAAACTTTTTGTAAATGAAAAGATTTTTTGTTTGATTTATATCTAGTCGAACAGGAGTAAACTCAGGTAAATATGTTTGTACAAAATCAAGTAATCCCCCATCATCTGGAGTTTCACTTTTTGTCTCGATAAGTTTTTTAAAAAGTTCTAAGAGCTCCAACTACTCAGCCCCGGGGTTATCATAAAAGATATAAGGGGTAGCATAATCACTGATTTCAAAATAAAGTTTTTTTTCGCCCTTATCCACTTTATAGTTAAAATTTTTGTCCAAATAACCATACCCGTAACGATATGTCCTTGATGAATTGCCCTGAGTAGCCTCTGCCGTAGAGAGTTTATCTATCTTGATAAAACGCTGAACAAGTTTCTCTCCCATGTAGATGTCTAAAACACCATCCGTCCCTGTCCAGTTTTGCAAAGAACGCCCAAGTTTATTTTGTGTTTCTTGTGTACATGCACTAAAAAACAATGCGACAATAACACTCATAAATATAATAACTTTTTTCATTGACTGTATCCTTTATTTTTATTGTTGCAATTATACATCTATTTTTATTTCTATAAACTTACAAAAAACATATTGCATATTAAAATTACTTAAGGGATATTCAGATACCATATGAAAATTTTAATTTTAGGTGTATAAATGAGCGATTTGCTAAATAACGACAATGTTCAATCTATAAATATAGAAAAAACCCTTCAAGACAGCTACCTCGACTACTCAATGAGTGTCATAGTCGGGCGTGCACTTCCCGATGTAAGAGATGGTCTTAAACCTGTTCACAGAAGAATCCTTTACGCGATGGACAAACTCAATCTCTCAGCGGGTGCTAAGTACAAAAAATCTGCGCGTATCGTTGGTGATGTTATTGGTCAATACCATCCACATGGGGATACAGCAGTTTATGATGCACTAGTTCGTATGGCTCAAGACTTCTCTATGAGAATGGAACTTGTAGATGGTCAAGGAAACTTCGGTTCTATAGATGGTGACAATGCGGCTGCTATGAGATATACTGAAGCGCGTATGACAAAATATGCTGGTGAACTTCTCAAAGATTTAGAAAAAAATACAGTCAACATGATAGACAACTACGATGGGACTACAAAAGAGCCGGATGTTATGCCAACTCGTGTTCCCAATCTACTTATCAACGGTTCATCTGGGATTGCTGTTGGTATGGCTACAAATATACCGCCACACAACCCCATAGAGATTATGAATGCACTCAAAGCTCTCTTAGCGAACCCGAACATCACTTTAGCGGAGGTTATGGAACATGTTCCAGCTCCTGACTTTCCAACGGGTGGTATCATTTTTGGTAAAAAAGGGATTATGGATGCATACGAAACAGGTCGTGGTCGTATCAAAATCCGTGCAAAGACTCACATAGAACAAAAAGCTAAAAAAGAGGTCATTGTTATAGATGAACTTCCATATCAAGTCAACAAAGCACGCCTCATAGAAAACATCGCAAATCTTGTAAGAGAAAAGATGATAGAGGGTGTAAGTGAAGTTCGTGATGAATCTGACCGCGATGGTATGCGTGTTGTTATAGAGCTTAAACGAGATGCCATGAGTGAGATAGTGTTAAATAACCTTTTCAAGCAAACTAGCATGCAAAATACTTTTGGTATTATCATGCTCTCTATCCTCAACCAAGAACCTAGAATTTTTGGAATTATAGATATCTTAAAACACTTTATCAATCACCGAAAAACTATCATTATTCGTAGAACAATTTTTGACTTAGAAAAAGCAAAAGCACGCGCTCACATCTTAGAAGGTCTTAAAAAAGCTCTTGATATCATTGATGAGATTATCAAGGTTATCAAAGCAAGTACAAACATAGAAGATGCAAGAGACAATCTTGTTTCTAATTTTGACTTCTCTCAGATCCAAGCACAAAGTATCGTTGATATGCGTCTTGGAAAACTCACTGGGCTAGAGCGTGAAAAAATCGAGAATGAGCTTAGAGAGCTTCAAGAACTTATCACTTATCTAGAATCCATCCTAAAAAGTGAAGATGTGCTTCATGGCATTATAGGTGAAGAGTTTGAAGAGGTATCAGCTACTTATACAAACAAAAGAAGAACTGATATAGAAGATGATTATGATGATATTGATATAGAAGATTTGATCCCTAATGAACCTATGGTAGTTACTATTACTCACCGTGGTTACATCAAACGCGTGCCACTTGCTTCGTATGAAAAACAAAGACGAGGTGGTAAGGGTAAGACTGCTGTGACTACTTATGAAGATGACTTTATTGAAAACTTCTTTACTTGTAATACACATGATACTTTACTTTTTGTTACTGACCGTGGACAACTGCATTGGTTGAAAGTCTATCGTATTCCAGAAGGAAGTCGTACTGCAAAAGGTAAGGCAGTTGTAAACCTTGTAAACTTACAACAAGATGAAAAGATTCAGTCTATCATCCCTACTACAGATTTCTCAGAGATGAAATCACTTGTTTTCTTTACCAAAAATGGTGTCGTAAAACGAACAAATCTTAGTGAATTTAGTAACATTAGAAGCAATGGCGTAAAAGCTATTGTTCTTGATGAAGAGGATAGCCTCATCACTGCAAAAATTGCAGATCAAGATATCCAGTATCTTTTTATCATGACTAAAATGAGTCAGTGCATCAAATTTGAGATAAGCAAAACTCGTGACCAAGGTAGAAGCACTCGTGGTGTCAGAGGTATCAAGTTCAAGCATGATGAAGATGAAGTTATCGATGCAAACATCATTCGTGATGATGGACAAGAGATTTTAGTTATCGCTGAAAAAGGTATCGGTAAGCGGACAGATGCTGGTGAATACCGCTTGACAAACCGTGGTGGGTCTGGTGTTATTGCTATGAAAATGACTGCAAAAACTGGTAAATATGTTGTTGGATGCTTAATGGTCGATGGGGAGATGGATATGATGGCACTTACTAAAGCTGGTAAGATGATCCGTGTAGATATGCAAACTATCTCTAAGTCAAGTCGTAACACTTCTGGTGTTTACATTGTCAAAGGTGATGAGGTAGCTTCAGTTTCGAGATGCCCTAAACAGCCTAAAGAAGATGAGGAAGATGAAAAGACTTCAGAGATGGAATAACTTTTGCTTAGTCCCTCTTAATAAGACAAGATTAAGGGACTAAGCATGAAGAACCGTTTACTCATTGCATTACTTTTTAGTGCTACTGCTCTACTAAGCTTTGAGACTTTTCAAGTCGTTAAAGATACAAATGGATCAATCATTATTGAACAAGTAGCTAGTGATAGACAAACGCCTAAAATAGTAGAATCTCCAGTATGCAATACTCAAGATCAAAGCGTTGAGCCTCTTTTAGAAGGTGAGGAAGAGTTATTTATTAGTGTAGTAGGTCAAGGGGTAGCACCGATGAATACTTTTTCACCAGCACAAGCCTATGCGTTAGCTAAAAGAGCTGCTGTTGCAGATGCTTATAGGCTGATTGCTGAGAGAGTAAGAGGTGTTAGGATTGAGGGACAAGATCTCATTAAAAATATGATGGTTAAAAGATCAACTATAAGAACATCAGTACAGGCAATGATAAGAAATGCAAATATTGTTGAAACAACTTTTAAAGAGGGATTATGCGAAGTAGAAATGGAAATCACTATTTCTCGCACAGACTTTGCTCAATAATACTTTTGTATTCACTGTCACTGAGTGCTAGTGAATATCTCATCTCTTATAGATATGTAGTAAAAGATGCTTCGCTTTACAATGAATCACTTATGATTTCACACGCTATGAAAAAATGTAGTGGTACTAGTTATGAACCGCTTCAACTCGAAAGTAATGGCTCAAAAAACTTATCTAAAATCATCTCTTTAAATTATGAAATATTTATTGATTATATTCATAAACTTGGTTTAGATGTGCAACATAATGAAGAAACAATAAACGCTCAAAATAAGTCCACTACGATACTTACCCTTAAAACAAAATGCTTCAAAGTCGATTTTAATGATAATTTTGCTAGAATTGCCCCTTTAAAATAAGGGCTCAATGTGAAAATTGCAATCGTTGAAGATGATATCAACATGAGAAAATCTCTTGAGATCTCTATGGGAGATTTCAAAGAATATGAAGTAGTAACATTTAAAAATGCTACAGATGCCCTTAAAAAACTTGATGATACATTTAATCTTATCATTACAGATATAAACATGCCTAAGATGGATGGGATAGAGTTCATCAAAGAACTCGGTGGTAGATACGAAGTGATCATCATGACAGGTAATGCTACGCTCAATCGTGCCATAGAGTCTATACACCTTGGTGTCAAAGATTTTCTCCTGAAACCTTTTGATATTGATACTCTTATCAATGCCATCAAAAGAGAAGACAAAATACAAACTTTACAAAAATCTGCAACAAAAGAATCTTCAAAGAAAAAAGATACTACTGGTTTTTTAGGAACATCAAAAGCATTAGAAGGAGCTCTTCGTATTGCAGACAAAGTAAGTAAAACAGATGCAAGCATCTTGCTCTTAGGTCAAAGTGGTGTTGGTAAAGAGGTTTTTGCCAACTATATTCACCAAAACTCTCCAAGAGCTAAAAAACCTTTTGTTGCTATCAACATGGCAGCGATTCCTGAGCAACTCATAGAGAGTGAACTTTTTGGTTTTGAAAAAGGGGCATTTACCGATGCAAGTGAAGCCAAAGCTGGTCAATTTGAATTGGCAAATGGTGGGACTTTATTTTTAGATGAGATAGGTGAGATGCCATACAATGTACAAGCTAAAATTCTTCGTGCCTTACAAGAAAAAGAGGTACGAAGACTTGGCTCATCTAAGAGCATCAAGATAGATATCCGCATAATATCTGCTACAAATGCAAACTTAAATGATAAAATTAAAAAGGGTGAATTTCGTGATGATTTATATTATAGACTCAACACTATCCCCCTCAACATCCCCTCACTCAAAGAAAGAAAAGATGAGATACTCCAGATAGCAGAAGCTTCACTAAAAATAAACTGTAAAAAATATGGTTTTGAAGCCAAATTTTTTAGTACACAAGCAAAAGAGATGATGCTCAGCTATGGATGGCCTGGGAATATCCGTGAGCTTATCTCTGTAGTTGAGAGAGCCACCATACTAAGTGATAGCAATGAGATAGGTGTAGCATCTCTACACCTTGAGTCCCGTGCAGTAAAATAAAATACATAAGGAAGAAAATGAAAAAATATAATGTAGCAGTTGTTGGAGCAAATGGAGCGGTTGGTGAAGAGATACTCACAATCTTATCAGAGATCGATTTTCCTTATGCAAAAGTAATTGCACTTGCCTCATCCAGAAGTGCTGGAAAAACTGTAGAGTTTGATGGGAAGGATCTGATCATCAAAGAGCTTACAAAAGAGATCTTTGAACAAGAAAATATAGAGATAGCTCTATTTTCAGCAGGTGGAAGTGTAAGTGCAGAGTTCGCACCAGCGTGCGTAAAAGCAGGAGCTGTAGTGATAGACAACACCTCTCACTTTAGAATGGATGCAGACACTCCACTTGTTGTGCCAGAAGTAAATCCTGAAGATATAGCTCTATGGAACAAGACAGGCATTATCGCAAATCCCAACTGTTCAACTATTCAAATGGTACAAACCCTCAAACCACTTGATACAAAATACACTCTTACTCGTGTAGATGTAGCGACATACCAAGCAACAAGCGGTGCAGGTAAGAGTGCTATGGAAGAGCTTGTTCATCAGATGCAAGACTTTTTTGCTTTTAAACTTGATGAGAGTGAACACAAAGCTTTTAATCAACAAATAGCTCTTAATGTTATTCCTCAGATTGATCTATTTACAGAAAATGGCTATACAAAAGAGGAGATGAAGATGGTCAATGAGACTACCAAGATAATGCATAGAGAGATTCCTCTTAGTGCAACTTGTGTCCGTGTACCGACTTTAAGGGGTCATGCTGAAGCTTTAACACTGAGCTTTGAGCAGGAAGTAAATGCTGATGAAGCTAGAGAAGTTCTTGCAAAAGCTCCTAATATTGTGATTTTAGATGAACCAGAAGAAGAACTTTATCCGATGCCATCTATTGCCATAGATAAAAATGAAACTTTTGTAGGTCGTATCCGTAATGACAATTATGATAAAAAGATATTACATCTTTTTGTAGTAGCTGATAACCTTAGAGTTGGTGCAGCTACAAATGCTGTACGCATTGCCCAAAAGTTCATAGAGATGCAAGAAAAAAAATAAAATAAAGATAAAATATTTCAAAAAAGTTGAGCATAGACAATATGAAAGTAGATTAGATATGCTATACTTTGAAATATCAGTTTGACTGTTCTTTAGTCAGTTCTTCAGTAGAAAAATTATAAAAAGGTTTTAAATGAGTAAAATATTTGTTGATGCATGTTTTGGAAAAGAGACTCCATATACACCAGTTTGGATGATGAGACAAGCGGGGCGATACCTTCCAGAATATATGAAAGTAAGAGCGGAAGCTGGGGATTTTTTAAATCTATGTCATGACCCTAAAAAGGCTTGTGAAGTAACTCTTCAACCTCTTGATGCTGTTGGTGTAGATGCAGCCATACTCTTTTCGGATATTTTGGTTGTTCCAGATGAGATGGGGATGGATCTTAGTTTTGTAAAAGGTGAAGGTCCAAAGTTTTCTGACCCCATCAAAACACAAGCAGATATAGATAGACTTATAGGTGGTGATGAAGCTGCAAGTAAACTTACTTATGTTTATGATACGATTAAACTCATCAAAGAAGACTTAAATAAGCGTGGTGGTGAAACTGCACTTATTGGTTTTACAGGAGCACCTTGGACTCTTGCAACATATATGATAGAGGGTGAAGGGACAAAAACTTACAATGTTTGTAAAAAGATGCTCTATTCTAACCCTGAACTACTCCATAGTATTCTTGCAAAAGTAACAGAAGTTGTTAAACTCTACATGGAAAAACAGATTCAAGCAGGCATTGATGTAGTGCAGATTTTTGATAGTTGGGCTTCTGCTATTGAGCCTGGTAAATATGATGAATTTTCTTGGAAATATATGATTGAGATTGCGGAGTATCTTAAAGAAAAATATCCACATATCCCTATTATTATATTTCCAAAAGGGGTTCCTGCATTTTTAGATAAAGTATATGGAAACTTTGATGTGTTAGGTGTAGATTGGTCAACTCCTATGGCATTTGCCAAAGAGAGACTTGGAGACAAATATGTCCTTCAAGGAAATATGGAGCCTTGCCGTCTTTACTCAAAAGAAGCAACAACTCAATGTATAGAAGTCATTCAAGAAACTATGCAAGGGAAGCGACATATTTTCAATCTTGGTCACGGTATCCTTCCAGATGTACCTGTTGAAAATGCTATTCACTTTGTTAAAGAGTGTCAAAGAGTATCTAAAAAGTAAGCTGAGTTATGAATACTATCTTTGGTCCTATAAATTCAAGGAGATTTGGCACCTCTTTGGGTATAGACCTCTCCCCTGCTCTTAAGCAATGTAATTTTGATTGTCTTTACTGTGAACTAGCACCTACCCCCACTATGACAGCTCAGATAAATACAGTAACAGTTGAACTCATCATCTCGCAGCTTAAAGAGCATCTAGATGAAAACATAGATGTTATCACCCTCACTGCAAATGGTGAACCAACACTCTACTCGCACCTAGATAAGCTCATAGATGAGATAGATCAGCTTAAAGGGACAACTCAAACACTCATCCTTACAAATAGTGCAACACTCATTCATGAAAAAACTTTCAATACACTCCTTAAATTCGATCAAGTCAAACTCTCTCTTGATGCCATAAGCGAAGATGTATTTAAAAAAATAGATAGACCCCACTCTAAGATCGAGATCAAAGAGATAGTGAAAAAAGTTCAAGATTTTTCCAAAGTTTATACAGGAAAACTCTTTATAGAGATACTCTTTGTTCATACCCTCAATGATTCTGAAAGTGAGATTAAGAAATTAAACAAAGCCTTACTCAACATAAAAGCCCACAGAATTGATCTTGGTACTATTGACAGACCTCCAGCTTATCCTGTAACTGGCATAAGCTATAAGGAACTTCATGAGGCTTCCCTACTATTTGATAGTTCATTACCTATCCATATAGCTTCTCGTACACATGCAGAGCCAAACAACTCCGAGTATTTAGAAGATGAGATACTAAACACCCTCGACAAAAGACCATTAACCATGGATGACATCAATCTCCTTTTTGATGAAGCAAGTATCACAAGACTATATAAGCTCATCGATGAAGGAAAAATACTTAAAAAGCAAGTCGGCTTTTTAGAGTTCCTCATTCCAAAAGAAAATCTTACAAGAAAACGCTAAAAGAGCTTTAAAATACTTGACATTTAAAAGATCATAAAGTATAATTTCGCCCTATCAACACAATCCGGATTAGCTCAGCGGTAGAGTAGGTGACTGTTAATCACTTGGTCGCTGGTTCGAATCCAGCATCCGGAGCCATTTTAAAAAATGAAGAAATGGATTTCTTAATTTTCCCCTAACTACTATTAATTAATTAATGTTAAAATTTTGCTAATCTTAAGTAAAAGGTCTTTAGATGATAAAAATTATTTCAACTATATTCTTTGTATTGTATCTATTAGCTGGTTGTTCCTCTGAAAGTTATATGGAATGTAACTCCAAGTCAAACAAAAGAATTATTAAAGACATTCTTCAAAAACAGCAGAAAAACATTCAATTTACATCCAGAATATATAATATTTATAATAAAAATATAAATAAAGAAACACAAAATCGAAGTTGTCATGCTACAATAGAAATATCATTATCTGGTACATTATTTAATACCGAAATAGATTATGATGTTATTAAATTATTAGATTCAGATTCATCACATCAGGTTGTAATACGAAACTATCCACAAACAGTTGGAAATTTATTCTTTTATGAAATAGAACCACATGTGAGAAAGATGTCAGATTTAAAACTAGAAAAAGAAAAAGGTTTTAATTCAATAGAAGAAAAAAGTAAAGAAAACATTATTAAAGATTGTAAAGCTTTAAAAAAATCTAATGATACCAATATTCTTTATTCATTAGATAGTTTTATTGTGAATTTTAAAACTGATGTTGGTAGGAGATATTTAAAAGCCACACTTTCTCTTGAATTAAGTGGCAAAGAGGTTAGTTTAGAACTTGATTTAAACTTACCTGTAATTAGAGATAGAATTATTAGAATTTTAACTTCCAAAACACTAGAAGAAATTTCTTCTAAAAAAGGAAAACGAAAAATATCTAAGCAAATTCAAGATGCTCTTAATTCTATCATTCATAATGGAAAAGTTCGAGGTGTATACTTTACAGAATTTGTCATACAATAATATTTATAGTTTATTGCTAGTAATGGTAAAGTAAAAAAAGCTGTTGCTTCCCTTATACAGGGAAATAGAGGAAATTTGATAAAATATGAAGAGGTTTGATAATCTCAAAAAATAGCTAAATGTGTTATAATTGTAAAAAGATAAGGAGTGTGTGATGCAAACTAAATTTCAACCAATGTTACTCTTAACTGTAAACAACTCCATAGGTAACAAAAAGAAGCATTTTACTGTTGAAAATTTATGCCAACTTTTTAATAAAGAGCAAGATTTTTCTAGTGTAGAAAAATATGCACTCGATACTATAAAAATAGAAGCATCACCAGAGGAGTCATCTTGGTTCAGTAAAGATTACCATATTCCTCTTTCAAAAATGAAATATCTCTTATATCAATGAACGCAACACAAGAATTTGAAAAAACAGCAATCCAATATTTAAAAGATAAAAGAGAGCTACTCTTTGAGCAGTATCTTGATTCTAAATATCCAATAGATGAAAAAATTGCATATTTTACAGCTGGACCTAGTGGTGTTGGTAAAACAGAATTTATTCAAAAATTTCTTGAGTTTGAAGCTAATCTTGTACATCTGGACATAGATATAATACGGGATTTTTTAAACCAGTTGGATATGATAGAAAAAATAGTGATTTATTTCAAAAGCCTGCAAGTTGGGGTGTGCAGTTTTTATTTGATGAAGCTGTAAAGAGCAGAGGACTTTCTTTAATTGTTGATTCAAATTTTTCTCATTTGCAAACAGCTAAGGAAAATATGTTAAAATTGTTAAAGAAAGATTATAAGATAGAGATTTTCTATATCTATAATGAGTTAGAAAAATGCTTTTTATATATAAAAAAACGAGAATCAGTAACACATAGAGTTGTTCCAGAAGATGTTTTTTTTAATAGTGTTGTAAACTCAAGAAGTGTAACAGCTCAAATTAAAAAGTTGTTTGAGCAGAATATTGCTTTACATGTTATTGATAAAAGAGATAGTAGCTATTATGAAAATGTTAGTTATGAACAATTTGAAAGTATAATACCTGAATATAAGGCTCAAAAATGACAAAACAAATGAACCCAATGTTAAGAGAAGAAAATAGACAAAAATTAATAGAAGAAGCTATGCAGGCTATATCAGACAAGCAAACACAAGTGATTAAACAAGCTGATAAAATTATTGGTGATGTTGTTCTGTTTGAAAAAATGGTTCACCAAAAATTTGTATCAAGCTTTGTGGAAAAATAATACAGTCCTTTCAATAAAAGCTTTAATTCTGACACAATATGAATCAGCTAAATGAACTTCATCTGAAATTAGCTTCCTTAGAAGCTCAGAAACAATTAGTTGATTTACAAATTCTACAAACAAAAAAACAGATAGAACAACTCTCTCCATTTTCAAAACAAGAAAAAATCCAACTTTTCAAATCTTTATTCATAACCCGTGAGGATGTTTATCCTCTCTATTGGATCAGCAAAGATGGTACTAAAAAAGGCTACTCTCCTAAGACATATACCTTTCGAGGTAAAGATTATATTCCAATTAGCGATACTGTAGTTCAACAACATTTAGAGGGAAAAATAAGACTTGGAAGCTATGCAGTCATCAATCAGACAATGGCAAAGTTTTTAGTAATAGATTTAGATAAAGCTGGCTTTATTGAAGATGCAAGAGCTATTGTTAAAGTTGCAAAAGAACTTAATCTATCCCCGCTTATAGAACTCTCAAAATCAGGAAATGGTATTCATATTTGGTTTTTCTTTGAGAGATTGGTTTTGGCAAGTAGTGCTAGGAAATTAGGTGATATTCTCATCACAAAGGCAATGGAGATTGGAACTAGTATCGATATGAGTAGTTATGATAGAATGTTTCCAAATCAAGATTTTGTGTCACCTGATGCACTCGGTAATTTAGTAGCTCTTCCTCTACAATACACTTCTCGCATGGAAAATAAAACGATATTTATAGATATTGATACGATGCAGCCATATTCTAATCAATGGACTGTTTTACAAAATATAGTAAAAATTAGTGCAAATGAGCTATCAAACATTTTACAAAAGCATATTATTTCTAATTCAAATACACAAGAGACACTTATACCTTGGGAAATACAAAAAGATAAACCATTATCCTTTCCTAAATCAACACAAGCAATTCTACATGATGCACTCTATATTGAGAAACAAGAGCTATCTAAAACTCTTATCAATACTTTACAAAGATTGGCATCTTTTACAAATCCAGAATTTTACATCCGCCAAAATCTTAGAAAATCAACTTTTAATACTCCTAGAGTCATTTCACTTTTTGATGTAAATGAAAAATATCTCATTTTACCTCGTGGCTTGACACACAAAGTGCAGTCTCTATTTCAATCAAACAATGCAATATTAGAAACAGAAGATAAACGATTTATACAAAAAATTGAAAAGCCAAAATTATCTATAAAAATGAGAGATAATCAAAAAAGTGCTTACAATAAAATATTAAAGCATGATTATGCTCTCCTAATCGCACCACCAGGATATGGTAAAACAGCAGTTGCATCTGCTATCATTGCAAAAAGAAGAGTCAATACTCTTATCTTGGTGCATAAAATTACTTTGCTAGAACAATGGGTTGAGAGGCTCAGTGAATATTTTGAGGTAGAAAAAAAAGCTTTTGGACAACTTGGTAAAGGTAAAAAGAGATTAACATCTAATATTGATGTGGCAATGTTGCAATCACTCAAAAATAGACCTGAACTCATAGAAGATTATTCACAAATAGTGATAGATGAAGCTCATCACATTCCAGCTATTTCATTTGAGGTGCCACTAAAAAAATTTAGAGGAAAATATGTATTAGCACTCAGTGCTACACCAAAAAGACAAGATGGGATGCATCCAATAATGTCAATGCAGTGTGGTGATGTTGTGTATGAAGTCAAACGAGATAAAAGTCAAATCCATACACTTCAAACTATAGCAACTCAATTTGAAGCATATGAGGATGATTTCAGTATGATACTTGGTGAACTCCTAGAAGATCACTCACGAAATAGTTTGATAATTAATGAAATAGTAAAACTAAAAGGTCGTAAACTTCTTGTTTTAAGCGAACGAATTGAGCATCTAAATATTTTATACTACGGATTAAAAAACAAAAAGATAGATGCGACACTTCTCTATGGAGGAATGGGTACAAAGATTCAAAAAGAAGCTTTAAGAGAAGCACACACAGCAGATATTATACTCTCTACAAGTACTTATATTGGAGAAGGTATTGATTTTTCTCATTTAGATACAATTGTATTTACAATGCCGATATCCTATCAAGGACGAATCGTGCAATACTTAGGAAGAATTGGAAGACGAGGACAACAATGTTTGGCTATTGACTTTGTAGATGAAAATGTACCAATGCTCAAAGCAAGTTTTAAAAAACGGCTTAAAGGGTATAATCAAATGGGGTACAAAGAGCTCAATAGTGGCAAAAGTGTATCAAGATTATTAGTGGAATATTAATGGTTGAGATATATGCTATAATTATTAAAAAGATGAGGAGTTTTTTATGTATACAATAAAACTAGATGTAAATGACACTATTTATGATAAAGTTATGTTTTTTTTGAAAAATATTCCAATCAAAAACTTGGAAGTAAAAAAAGTAGATGATACACAAACTCAACAAAAAGATGATATAGTGAGTTTTTTTCGCTCTAGTCCTTTGAATGGTATTGAACTTGAAAGAGAGTCTGAACTATATAGTGACAGAGTGACAGTTTGAAGTACATTTTAGATACAAATATCATTTCAGAATTTATCTCGAGAACTCCCAATCAAAAAGTTATTGATTATATTTTAACTCTGAATGAAAATGATATATATTTATCAGTTATTACAATTGGTGAAATTAAGGCAGGTGTTGAAAAACTTGCTGATGGACAAAAAAAAGATAAATTATTATATTGGCTAGAACATGATTTGCTAGTACGATTTGAAAATAGAATTATTGATATAGATACTGAGATCATGCTTCAATGGGCAATTGTTAATACAAAGCTAAAACAACTTGGAAAGCCTCTGCCAATAATGGATTCATTAATAGGTGCTACATCACAAGTAAAAGATATGGTCTTGTTAACTAGAAATGAAAAAGATTTTAAAAATCTTGATATTAGAATGGTCAATCCATTTAATTAAGTCCTTGGAAAGTCCGTGCAATATTGTTCTTTTTGCAAAAGGATGATAAGATTTGATAAGCGAATATTTTATATAAACTCCTTATTTTAGGGATTTGATTGCATTTGAAAAGATTTAAGAAAGTATGACAATAGGGTTTTAACCGACTGTTAATCACTTGGTCGCTGGTTCGAATCCAGCATCCGGAGCCACTAAATAAACCCCTAAAACATGAGCTTTCAAGCACTTATAAAAATCACTTTTACTCGTTCCTAAGCTCCAGCTTTGGAATGGATACCTTATCTCTTTATTTCGTGCTCTATGCATTCCCACCGGGGACGGTGGGAACGAGTCAAAAAATTGTTGTTTGATTTTTATAGGGTAGTATAATATTTAACTTTACATAATGTTGAACAGCTGCACCATATTTTTTAGAACTTACATAGGACATTTTACCAACCTCGTTATCAATTTTATCCATTGTATAAGAAAGAATCTGATTTGTCCAGCAATCTTTAAATATGCTTGAAAATAGAGAGATTTGAAGAGTCCAAAAGTTTTGAATATTCGTATTTACATTCAAAATATGCTATAATTGGATATAAAACTGAATGAGGATATAGTATGATGACACTACAAATTGATAGTAATGACAATAAATCTATCCAACAATTGCTAGACATAGCAAGAAATAAACTTCATCTGAACATCTTTGTACTTGAGGGTTCTTCACTTTCAACAGCGAAAGTACAAGCTAAAACAAAGTGGGGAGAGTTTGCTCAAAAAATGGATGGATTATTTACACCTGAAATTATAGAGCATATAAATAGTAGTCGCAAAGAAGCTAGAGATAATTTTATAGCTAGTATCTAATGAAAACATACTTACTAGATACAAATATAATTTCATATTTTACTCGTTCCTAAGCTCCAGCTTTGGAATGGATACCTTATCGCTTTATTTCGTGCTCTATGCATTCCCACCGGGGACGGTGGGAACGAGTCAGATTTCAAA
>Ga0256829_1001330_pt1 | contig 20603 bp, 20 predicted proteins | sample 131447metaG_FD_185979 | JGI IMG/M metagenome (GOLD analysis project Ga0256829, IMG submission 185979) | Hydrothermal vent microbial communities from Lau Basin, Pacific Ocean - 131-447 | ecosystem: Environmental > Aquatic > Marine > Hydrothermal vents | place: Pacific Ocean: Lau Basin | collected...
GAGCATAATTTTGCACACTATAAAGTTCTTGAAGGAGTTCAAGCACAAGCAGATCATCTTGCCCTTGCATATACTGTTTTACCAAGAACTGAAGCATTTCTGCTTCAGTTTTACTACATTTTAGATGTATAAAGACATCTGTCTTTTGCACATCTTTTTTAGATAAAAAGTCAACTAAGTTTTTCAAAAAAATCCTTAAAATTTATAGCCTAGACCAGCAGAAATCATCAAAACATTCGAGTTAGAAAATGTTCCTTCTATGTCAGCATTCTTCACATCACGATTTTCACGCATTGAGTAGAGGGCTGAAAGACCTATATTAATCTTCTGTGTTACATCATAACGACCACCAAAAGAGACAGAGAGAGAGTTAGAGTCTGGAAGCTCATAGCTTACTCTATTATCTGGCACAGGAGAGTTGTCATACACTACTCCAGCCATAAGTGTCATCGTATCAAATGCTTGAGTGATACCTAAGCGGTATGCTTCTGTATCTTTCCAATTTTTTGCAATGGGATTATCGAAAGATGGCACAAGAATTGGAGAGATTGCACTTGCATAGTTAAAATCTAAAGAGGAGTATGCAGACCAATAGGTTTTCTCATACACAAGTTCAACTGTTGTATCAGTTGTAAAAGTATAAGCAGCTGCTACATTCACTGCTGCTGGAAGAGGAATGGATACAGAAGAGCCTCCATCATATACTTTGGCTCCCCCTATGTAAAGTTTTGCATTTCCTTCTTCCGTTAGATTTACAAGAGAACGGTATGTAATACCAAAGTCTAAATTTTTTGTTGGCTTATAGGCAAGTGCTAGGTTATATCCGAAGTCATTACTATTTCCATTCATATCACGAGAAGCTGATGAACTACTTTTGACTATACCAGAGGAGTGTACAATTCTAAAACCAACTGCTACAGCCAGTGTATCTGTTACAGAAAAAGCAGCAGTAGGGTTAATCTCTACTACTTGAAGTGTAAACTCTTGCGCTTTATCTACTGCTGGTGAGTCTTTCCAACGTTTTGAAAGTCCTGCGGGAACCACTACACTCAAACCTACACGAGCATTACCAAGCTTCGGCGAAACATAGTTTAAAGTAGGCACAAAAAATGTCTCCGACTCAGCATTTATGTTATCACCTGCTTGAGTTCCAGTTCCCTTAAAGTTTGTTGCATCAAGCCCTATATATTTCAGATCTGCTTCCATATTGTTTTCATCAGCCATAAATATCATATTTGCTGGGTTATAGTATGCAGCATCTGCACCTGTAGTATGTGCAACATTAGCAGCACTAAGTGCTACACCATTTGTGGAAACTTCTGGTATTTTATAACCACCTGCTTGAAGAAGTGTAGCTGTAAGTAGCGAAAGTGTTGTTATTTTTACTATTGTTTTCATTAAATTGCTCCTGATCTAATATCTGCAAACCATTTGACTGCTGCACCGTAGGCTGTCGCACCACAGTTTGCATGTACAAATGGGTGAGTTGCATCAACTTGCTGTGAAAGCATACTTGTTGGGATACCTGTTAATGTCACATTTGCACCTGCAGCAAGAAATTTATTATAAGTATTGTTTGCTTCAGAAAATGGAATTATTTCATCACTTAAACATTGAATTAGATTCATTCTGGATTTTGGTGCCCAGTTATCAAGATTATTCTCTACAAATTTTTGTCTCATGAGATTATTGACATTATTTTGATAGTCTGTAATAAAAGCAGTTTTAAAGAGTGCATCCGCAGTATGTTCATTAAATCCATAAGGAGCTGCACCAGTTGATAACCCTAAAATCACATGAATTGGCACAGTATCATTAGCACCATTAAATGCAGTTTGAAACTGCCCTAAACTTGGCACTGCGACATCACTCAAATTTACATCATTATAATAATTCGCATACGAGTATGCTAAATCTGCTAAAAATGCTGGGTAAACCATGGTATGCGTTGCATTTAATTCTTTGTTCGCAAGATCTTCTACATTATATGGTCCTGCCATTGGAGCTACACCCTTAATATTTACATTTGTAAGTGCACCATTTTCTATGCTTTGTGCTGTTGCCATTGCATTGTAACCACCTTCAGAATAGCCAGTAACATAAAGTTGATGATTTAAAGCAATCCCATGACTTTCCATATACTTCATACTCGCCTTAATCATATCTACAGCATTGCGTGCAGCAGCTTGTTTTAAGATGTAAGGGTGTACTGTACTATTAGAATCACCAAAACCTATATAATCAGGATAGATAGCGGCAAAACCTGCAAATCCAGTCATCAATATAGCTAACTTATAATTAGGCACTCCATTTGAAACTTCAACCTTTGTAGGCGCTTCAGAATTGAGGAAAATTGTTCCATGGTTATCACAAATCATAGAAACTGTAAATGGTTGTTGGTTCGTAGCAGCACGGTATGCAACATAAGCGGCCGTTGGTGTAGGAATAGTAAGAAGTCCAGAAGCAACCACTGCTTGACCATCTTGTCCAACTGTGTTATAAGAAATTTTCACAGCCTTATATGCAAAGGCATTCGTTGCATTTGCATCAATACCGCCTTTTACATACTGTAACATCACTGAAGCATTGATATCATCAATAGTAGTCGTCCCAACTAGCTGAGCACTTCCATCCTCAACACTATTTGCACCTGTATTTCCATCTGTTCCACAAGCACTTAAAAAAGCCACCATCGAAACTATAAGTAAATACTTTGTATTGTTTTTGATAAGGTTCATCAAAACTAAATCCTCCCTTTTTATAAAAAATTAGGCTTAGTGTAACTAAAAAACCATAAAATTAAAAACTATTTTGCAAAACTATATAAAAGTTCTATCTCTTCTTTCCAAATAGTTTCATCAATTGTTTCTAAAACAAGTGGAATATCATTCATGCGTTTATCTTGCATAATAAACCTAAAAGCATCCAAACCAATCTCCCCTTTTCCAAGTGAGTGGTGTCTGTCTACATGGCTTCCTAGCGGTGGTTTTGAGTCGTTTATGTGCATACCCATAAGGTACTTAAAACCTACAACTTTTTCAAACTCTGCCCAAGTAGCATCGTAAGCTTCTCTCGTTCTAATGTCATACCCAGCTGTAAACATATGACAAGTATCTATACAAACCCCTATTCGACTCTTATCTTCTACCTTATCTATGATGTGAGCAAGATGCTCAAACCGCCAACCAAGATTACTTCCCTGCCCTGCTGTATTTTCTAGTACAGCACTCACGCCATTTGTTTTGTCTAATGCGATGTTTATAGACTCTGCAATGACATCAAGACATACATCTTCTATGGGTTGCATAAGTTCTTTATTTTCTTTATCTGACTTCTTTACTTTTGTTAAATGACTCCCTGGGTGAAAGTTAAGTCTATCTAAACCCAAAAGCTCACAGCGTTGTAGTTCATCTATAAAAGCAGTTCGAGACTTTTCTAACTTATCAATTTCTGGGTGTCCTAGATTTATAAGGTAAGAGTCATGTGGAAGAACATGCTTAGGAAGTATGCCACTCTTCTCTAACGCCATCTTAAACTTATCTATCGTCTGTGTATCTAAATCTTTCGCTATCCATTGACGCTGATTTTTTGTAAAAAGAGCAAATGCTTTTGCTCCTATCGCCTCTGCATTTGTAACCGCGTTAAAGACCCCACCACTAGCAGAGCAGTGTGCTCCTACATATTTGTCATTCATTGTTTTATATCCTTGATTTTAAAAAGTATCTTGTTTTTTTTATCTTTAAAGTAAATTTCTGTTGAGCTTACTTTATAGAGTATATCTACATCGCTGTTTTTAATAATTTGCATAAAACCTTCCTCTGTTCTTTGAAAGTTTTTCTTATCATATATAGCTTTGCCTAGTACAATATTTTGCAAAATTGTATCAGGATAATTTTCGTTGAGATAGGTGGCATTAAAACTACTTTTTCTCATACAGCCCTCATTAAGACAGATGAGATGGTTTATCTCAATGTTTTGTACATTACTCCCTGCCACAAAAAGTTCTAAACGAACCGCGTTAGCACTACTTTGGACATACCCTAAATCTGCAAACTTTAAAGGGGCTGTTTTTATAACGATAAACTTAGATGTAGAGTGTTCATAGTTTTTTATACTACAAGCACTAAAAAGCAGTAGTAATGAAAGAAGTAAAAAGCGCATCAAATTTATTTAGCTAAAAATTTGCCACATTTTTTCTCAGGGCTTCCACCAAAACTTCTTACTTCTACTGCTGAGCCACTCTTTGCTACAACCTGACGTTTACACTCATCTTTTGCTATACAGTTTGGATTTTCACATCCTATATTTTCTGGTAATTGTGCCATTTTTGTTCTCCGTTACTATAATTATTTGCAATTTTATCGAATTATTTTGCAATTTGACATATTTTTGAAGATTTTGAGGGAAGTTATGTATAATAAGTATGTTCCCAAGAAATAATTCTTGGGACAAATCCAGTTTTAGGAGGTCGCTTTTGAAGCGATTTTATCTAAAGCTTGACTTTGCAATTTGGCGATTCAAAGTCAGCTTGAAGGTAGAGAGGGTTTAAAATCCTCTTTACCACTCCTGACTCTGGAATTATAACCTAATAAAAGAAAATAATGAAAATTCACATAGATATAGACTGTTTTTTTGTAAGTGCTACTCGTATATTGCATCCAGAACTGGAGCATAAAGCAGTGGCTATTGGTGGGAGGAGTGATACCAAGATTTTTGATGCTAGTGCAAAAAAGCAGACAGTCAACTTTGAAAATAGCGGAAGTTTTGTACCTACTTTTTATAAGGCTTATGAAGCAAAAGATGACATAGAAGGTTTTACCGATAGCGATGGGAAAATTCGAGGAATTTTAACGACTTCAAGTTATGAGGCTCGCTCTTTTGGTATTAAAACCGCTATGACTATTCGCCAAGCACTGCAACTTTGTCCAGAGCTTATCATCAAAGCACCAAATATGTCACACTACCAAAAACTTTCTCATGAACTTCATGAGTTTTTATGCTCAAAAATTCCCTTAGTCGAACAGGCAAGTATAGATGAGTTTTATGGTGACCTCACTGGCTGGGTGGATGAAGCAGAGATACCTGCTTTTATAGATAATCTTCGCCATGAGATAAAAAAAACCATAAAACTTCCAGTCTCCATAGGTGCTGCACCAACAAGGTACATCGCAAAACTTGCCACAACTTATGCCAAACCTTTTGGTTGTCAAGTCATAGATAAGTACAACTTCGATGCTATCGTTAATCCCATAGAAGTTGGTGACTTTGCGGGTATTGGAAAGAGCATGAAACAGAGGCTCACTGATGTACAGATACATACATTAGGGGATTTACGTGCTAGACATGGTACTGTTAGCTCATGGGGACCTTATGCAAAAGAACTTTACAAGCGGGTCAATGGAGAAAGTGATGCACCCATAGTTACAACACACAGAAGAAAGTCTATCGGTATTAGCAGAACATTTGACCCTCTTTTTGACCGTGTTGAGCTAAAACGGCGTGTTCATGTACTTGCTCGACACCTCGCCTACGCCATTTTAAAACTTGATGTCATTCCTACTGTTTTTCATCTTAGCATCTCGTATGAGATGAATCAGAGTTCACACAAAAATATCTCACTTGCAGAAATTTTTACAGAGAAAAAATTTGATAGTCTCTGTTTAAAACTTTTTTATGAAGCAGACACACAAAGAAGACTCCAAGCCATACGACTGAGTATAAACTGTTCTAGTTTCACACGTGACTCTAAAAAAGAGCTTTCACTTATAGGTTTTGAAGAGGAGCAAAAAATGAGAAGACTTACAGAAGAGTCACAACATTTGCGTGAAAAATATGGCATAGACACTCTTAAATGGGGAAGTGAACTATTATAGACTTCTTTCATAACCTAGATATATCTCAGAGGGAAGAAAAAAAGATGAAATTGTGTAAAACCTTTTCCTCAGCATAGCCTTAGCTATGGTTAGTAAAAGTTTTCTGCAAGGTCGCTTTTTTTATCCCTCCCTTTGGGCACTTTATAGAGAGCTTTACTCTTCGTTAGATAACCTTCACTGTAGCTACGGCTACACTGAAGAACAGCTGCCTTGATTAAAACTCTCTATAAAGTGCTGAGACATATCTAGGTTATGAAAGAAGTCTAATATTTTTATTTTAAATCTATGCTACAATATCCATTATGACAAATTCTAAACTTCTTGAGCAATTTCGCTCGTTTTACTTTCGTAACTATCCAGATGATATGGAGATTCAAATCTCTTATTTTTCTGTCTTTGGTGGGCTTGGCTGGGATGTTGACACTGCACAACCCATACAGAAGCTTATTAAAGAACTTATAGTCGATAATTATGAGCTATTAAACACCAAAGTAGAATCTCTTTGTGCAAACCAAGCACAAAACACACGTTTACTCAAAGCACTTGCAGTTGGAGATAGACGTATATTTTCTGCCTTTAAACGAGCAGGTTTAAATAATGGCAATGGAGGAGGAGCACTTAATACTTTACAGGAAAATGGACTTATCCAGATGGAGTATTCCAGAGAACGCCATCCCCGAGAGATAAATCCAAAAGCAAAACTCAAACGCAAGGATGCAAGACACCGCATCTCGCATAAGGTACTCTTTGCACATCCTTTTGTAAGGTTTTGGTTTTACTTCATAGTACCACAACGTAAAAATATTCAAAAAGGTGACTGCACAGAACTCTATAAAAACTTAGAAGAACACTTACACAGCTACACAAGTTTAGTTTTTGAAGAGTTGAGTGAGGTACTTCTCAACTACCACCTAAGAGACTCACAAATTTTGAGTTCAGGGAGTTACTGGGATGCAAATATAGAGATAGACATACTTACCATAACAGATAAAGAAAAAATTTATGTTGGCGAGTGCAAATGGAAAAATCACAAAGTCAATAAAAAAGAGTTACATAAACTTACAGAAAAATGTGAAAAACTTGAGATAGAACCAACACAAATCCTGCTTTTTTCTAAACGTGGTTTTTCAAAAGAACTCCAACAGATGCAAGGGGCAGATTTAGCACTTTATAGTGCTGAAGATTTTGTCTCTTTAGTCAAAAGTAGTTCTAAAGAGAAGTTGATAGAAAATTTTATTAACTAACAACTCGTAACGCTGTATATGCTTCCTGAAGTAACTGAAACTTTTGTGTATAGTGTTCCACCATATGAGGTGCTTCGTGAATAATTTTATCTGGATGGTATACTTTTGTAAGTTTTTTATACGACTTTTTCAAAGCATCTTGACTCGCACCTACTGGACACTCTAAAACTGTATAGAAGAGTGTGTTATCTTCAGTTTCATCTTTACATAAATCACCAAAACTAAAGTTAGCAAAGTCGCTGTAGAGCTTGGACATAAAATGATTGTCATAGGTGTACTGTATCTCATAGTGTAGGATATGGCGTTTGTTCAGTGCCCTTTCTAGTCTCGATTTTGCTTTAAAATCTGACACATCTACAACTAAAGAGAGATCAGTACCTCTCTCTACATACACTTCTAACTGAGAACGCATATAATTTAGAATCCATGAGTTTGGCTGATCAAGAGATATAAGAACCGTGTCTTTATCATAAGCATAAAGATTGACTTTTATGACTTCGGGATCTTGTAATTTTTCTAGTTCAATTTTTATAGGTTGTGTACCGAACTTTAGCATACTACGAAGAAAAAACTCGTGATTAAAGTCATGTGTTTTTGCATGATGTTCGCTCAGTTGCTGTAAAAATTCTTCTCTTACTTCTGTTAATGTTTCATTTCTAAAAACAAGTACTGCCTTTGGTAAAAAGAGCATTCCTCGAGCATGGTGATTTAAAAAATTTTTCATCCAGCAAGTATTTAAAGTCTCAAATCCTGTCGTGATAAGGATGAGATTATTACGCAATACAATATTCATATATCCTACCTTTTTGGATAGTTTTTTAAAGTTAAGCAAATTTAGTTCCACTAATTAATATTAAGTATATCAATTAATTTTATTTCCTTTCATTTTATTTATAGGTATTTTGAGTATAATTGCATATATTATTAATTGCTCTAAGGATATAATTTGCGCGAAGATATTAACGAAAAGTGTGCTGTTGTTGGAATTTATGGTCATGAAGAAGCTTCTAAGTTAGCTTACTTCTCGCTACATGCACTACAACACCGTGGTCAAGAAGCTGCTGGAATTAGTTCCTCAGATGGTCAAAAGCTCCATACTATTAAAAAACGCGGCCTTGTTATGCGTGTTTTTGATGAGACTAAACTCAAAACGCTTAGTGGCTCTTCTGCTATTGGACACACTCGTTACTCTACTGCAGGAAACGACTCTATACTCGATGCACAACCAGTTTTTGCTCGTTATGACCTTGGTGAGATGGCTATTGTTCACAATGGTAACCTTACTAATGCCGAAGAAGTTCGAAATGCTCTTATCAAAAAAGGTGCAATATTTCAAACATTTATGGATACTGAAAATCTTATCCACCTTATCGCAAAAAGTTCTAAAGATAAACTTTTAGACAGAATTATAGATGCTGTTGGGAGAATAGAGGGTGCTTTTTCTTTAGTCTTTTTATCTCGTAGTAAAATGTTCGCTATGCGAGACCGTTTTGGGTTTCGTCCTTTAAGCCTTGGAAAACTTCCAAATGGAGGTTATATTGTTGCAAGTGAAACATGTGCTTTTGATCTTGTTGGTGCTACTTTCATTCGTGATGTCAAACCTGGTGAACTTCTCATCTTTGAAGAGGGTAAAGAGCCTATTAGTATGCAAGTCCTTGCCAAAGAGACTCCAAAGCACTGTATCTTCGAGTATGTTTACTTCGCACGCCCTGACTCAAATGTATTTGGTCAGTCTGTATATAAAACAAGAAAAGATATGGGTAGAGAGCTTTCTAAGATAGAACCTATCGAAGCGGATATGGTTATTCCAGTTCCTGATGGTGGAGTTCCTGCTGCTATTGGATACTCTCAAGCAAGTGGTATACCTTATGAGATGGGTATTATGCGCAACCATTACATAGGTCGTACTTTTATTGAACCGACACAAGAGATGCGTGACTTAAAAGTAAAAATGAAACTCTCACCTATGACAGATGTCATCAAGGGTAAGCGTGTTATTGTCGTCGATGATTCTATCGTTCGTGGAACGACCTCTCGCCGTATCATACGTATGCTCAAAGAAGCAGGTGCTAGTGAAGTACATATGCGTGTCTCTTCTCCTCCTACAACGGATCCATGTTTTTATGGTGTTGATACTCCAAGTAAAGACAAACTCATCGCAGCAAATATGACCACTCAAGAGATATGTGACTACATAGAAGCTGACTCTCTTGCTTATCTTGATGAAGAGTCACTCCTTCGTAGTGTAAACTCTACTGTAGGAAAAGATATTTACTGTACTGCTTGTTTTACCGGCAAGTATATAGTCTAAATAGCCACATAGTTTTATGAAACAAGTATATACATACGGTGGTTACCTCAAAGAGAAATTTCATGCGAAAGTTTATAAAGTTGGCATCAATATCTCTGGATTTACATGTCCAAACATTGATGGAACAGTAGCAAAAGGTGGCTGTACTTTTTGTGAAAACGACTCTTTTTCTGCAAGTACAGATGAAGTACAAGAACTCAAAAGTTTTCATCTTAACCTTGACTCCAAAGAGAACCCATACCTCGACAAACAACTTCTTCAACTACAGCAACAGTTTAACGCCATCTCTTCACGTCAGGCAAGAGAGTATGGAGCACAAAAATTTTTAGTCTACTTCCAATCTTTTACAAATACTTATGCACCATTTGATACACTCAAGGCACTCTATGAAAAAGCACTCTCATTTGACAATGTAGTAGGACTCAGCATTGGAACGCGTTCTGATAGCATCACAGAAGAGACTTTAGAGTATCTAGCTGAGTTATCAAAAAAATATGAAATTTGGCTTGAGTTTGGTATACAGTCTGTGTATGATAGTACTTTAGAGAAGATAAATAGAGGGCATGATAGTGCTAATGTCAAAGAGTGGATAATAAAATCTAAAGAAGCAGGTGTAAATGTTTGTGGGCATCTTATATTTGGTTTGGCTGACGAGAGTGAAGAGATGATGCTTGAGACTTCTCGCGCAGCTTATGAATGGGGTATAGATAGTGTAAAATATCATCCTCTTTATGTTGTCAAACGAACCGCGTTAGCAAATGAGTTTAACCGTGGTGAATTTACACCTATAAGTGAAGAGAAGTATTTGGATGTTTTAGTAAAGTCTCTACAGATGAAACCAGAGCATGTGCATGTACAACGCATTACTGCAGGACTAGATGATGATTCTCTTTTAGCACCCTCGTGGTGTAGAAATAAAAATATACAGATAAAAAATATTAATGCGAGACTCAAAACAGTAGGATTAAAATACTAAAGTTTTGTTTCTAGTGTCCCCAAACTTTAGCAAACTGAGCAGTACTTCTAAAATATGGTGGGTAACGAAAATAGACTCTAAATGATTGCCTTGTACCTGCTTTAAGATTTTTAGCTACTACAAATGTCTTAGTAACTGTTTGTGGTTTACTATTTTTCTTAAATCCACTTGTAAAAAAATCGAAAAAACCACTTGCTTTATAAAAGTTACCACCTTTCACATTCCCGGTAGCATGACCTTTATTTACTAGTTTTAACTCAAATGTGACTTTACCAATTTTATGGTTTCCCTCATTTTTCACGATTCCAGTATAAACAATTTGTTCCGTACTAAGAAGTCGTTTATTTTTGAGTTTATAAAGTTTTACTACTTTTGTATATTTATCCACTACTACAACAGAAAAACCAGCGGTAAGCATACTCACTACAAGTACAGAAATGAACATTCCAGTCTTTATTTTAGCACTTTCTTGTTTGAGTGCACCTACTGCACCAGCCAGAAAAAGAAGAAATATAATGCCAAAAGTTATAAAATGCCAGTAATTTAAAAGTGTCATCTACAGTCTGCCTTAAGTGAAATGTTATAGTCTCTACTATATCTAAAAGGTTCCACAATAATCTTAAACTCTCTCGTTTCAGACTTTGCTATATCTTCTTCAAGTATCGACATTTTCTGAAATGGTTTTAACTTTTTAAGATAATTTTTCAAAGCATTCGAGCTTATACCATAAGCACTTGCAGTAATTTTACAAGAACTAAAGTTTCGTTTAGACTCATTTGTTACAGACCCTTTGACAACAACTGCTTCACTGTACTGCAATTTTTTCTGACTCAAAAGTTGTGTTTTGTTTTTAAAAAGTAGCTCATGCATTTTAAAAAAACCAAGTGTAGGTCCTAAGAGAAGAGTTGCAAATCCAAGTAAAATAAATATTACTGCAAAAAAAGGTTTTTTCCTCAGTACAATACCGAGAATAATGAAGAGTATAAAAAGAAAAAAAACAGCACCAAAAAGAATATAGTCATAGATAATAAGATTGTCTATAAAGGTGGTAATTTTACTACTCATTACTCCTCTCTTGCATTCTTTTCAGCTATACCACTCATGTCAAATCTACGAGCAAGTTCTTGCTTTATTCTGTCTGGAGAGATATTTTTAGAGGCAAGGGCCACTAACATATGGTAGGTGAGGTCTGCTGCTTCATATACCATCTCTTTTTCATCATTGTCTTTATGGGCAAAGCAGTATTCACCAGCTTCTTCGACTACTTTTTTAAGAATAGTATTGTCACCCTTAGAGAGAAGTTTTGCTGTCCATGAAGTCTCAGGATCTGCATTTTTACGCTCTTGTATAGTATGATAAAGTGTATCTATAACGCCATAAGCCTTAGTTGTATCAACTTCTACTGCACTATTTGCTTCACCTGATTCTAATGTGGTAAAGAAACAAGATTTACGACCAGTGTGACAAGCCACACCCTCTTGAGTCACTTTTATAAGAAGTGTATCATTATCACAGTCTATATTGAACTCGTGAATTGTTTGGGTATGCCCACTCGATTCACCTTTTTTCCAAATACGTTGTTTGGAACGAGAAAAATAGTGTGCAATTTTTGTAGAAAGTGAGAGTTGTAATGCTTCTTTATTCATATATGCCATCATAAGAACTTCATTTGTACTGACTTCTTGAACGATGACAGGAAGAAGTTCTGACTTCTCCCAGTCTACCCTATTTAGTGCTTCTTGCATCACTAGTTAGCCGTAGTTCTTTTTCTAGCATCTTTTGTATCTACCCAGATATTTGGAGTAGAGCCACCAGGAGTTAAGAAGATTTTTGCATCACGGTTTACTTTGAGTGCTTCATTAAACTTCCCCTGTGTTTTAATCTGCTCTAACTGCAATAGTTTTGTTGTAAGCGACTTAGAGATAAGCATATTTGCTTTTGCTTTTGCATCTGCATTAATAGTAATAGCATCTGCCTTACCTTGTGCTTCGATTCTTGCTTGTTGTGCAACACCACGTGCTTCTGCCGCACGTTTGAGTGCTTCTTGTGTTACACGCTGTACATCTTGTTCTGCTTTTTGCACTGCTTGTTTTGCAATCTGAACTGCTTCAATCTGCTCTTTTACTTTTTTAGGAAGTATTATGTCACGAAGTTGTACTGACTGCAGAACTGCTGGAGAGTTCTTAAGGTTTGCTACACTTTCACGTATTCCTGCTTCTATCTCACTTCCTAGATCATTACGCATCTGAGTGAGTGATTCTGCATCATATTTCCCTATAACATTACGAACAACATCACGAACAACAGGGTTAATAATCTTATCTTCCCAAGAAAATCCCCAGTTAGAGATAGTCTGTGCAGCAAACTCAGAGTTAAGTCTATACTGAACAGTAAGCTCAATACTCACAGGAAGTGAACGTTTATCAAGTACTGTTACTGCAGGTTTTGTGATAATACCCGAAGAGTTTGAATTAGATTCAAGGCGAGACGCATAGTTTATGATACGAACTTTTGTATCCACAACATACACTTTTTGAATTATAGGAACGATAAAGTGTAGTCCCGGTAGAAGTGCTTGGTCCTGATACTTACCATTTGTACTTAAAATACCACGCTGCCCCTCTTCAATAATTGTAAAAGGTTTTGCTAAAAATAGCATAACAACAACTGCTATTATAAAGTAAATTAAACCTGACTTACCACCAAAATTTAGGTTTGGCATATTTGGCATTTGAGGACCTTTTGGACCTCCACCACCTGAACCATTAGAAGATTTTTTAGATCCATCTTCGCTCTTTTTTTTGTTGAAATAATCATTCATATCTGATGCCATTCATAAATCCTTAATTTTATTTGTTTTCCTAGTTCCCATATTGTATATGGGAACTTTTATATGTGCATTCCCATATACAATATGGGAACGAGTTCGTGCTTTTCTAGTCTATATAAGTAAGATAGTGTTCGTATTCTTTGTTTCTACCAAATACAATGTCAAAATATCCACTCTGTATTTTTTGCGTAATTTCACCACGACTTCCACAGCCAATATCTCTTGCATCAATATGTGCAACAGGTGTAATTTCTGCAGCAGTTCCGGTTAAAAATGCTTCATCAGCTACATAAACTTCTTCACGAGTGATGCGACGTCTACTTACTGTATAGCCCATCTTTGTAGCCATTTCAATTACTGTTTTTTGAGTAATAGAAGCGAGTGCATTATCACTTGGAGGTGTAATGATCTCGCCATCTTTTACCATGAAAAACGAAGCACCACTTGCTTCAGCTACATAACCTTGATCATCAAGTAAAAGTGCTTCATCATATCCACAATCTATAGCTTCATACTTCGCCATTTGAGAGTTTAGGTAGTTAGCTGTTGCTTTTGCTTTTCCCATGTTCGAAGTATTTGCAGGACGTGTCATAGAGACAATTTTAAGTTTAATCCCTTTGCGCATACCCTCTTCACCAAGATAAGCACCCCACTCCCATGCAGCGATAGAAGTCTCAACTGGAGCCTCTTTGTGATAAAGTCCCATAATCCCATAGCCTAAAAATGCAAAAGGGCGTAGATAAACATTATCACCTGTAAATTCATTTCTACGTACAAGTTCTATCTGTGCAGCATTCAACTCTTCTACACTATAAGGGATATTTAAAAGGGTCATTTTTCCAGATTCTAAGAGTCTTTTTGTATGATCTTCTAAGCGAAAAATTGCATACCCTCTTTCTGTCTTATATGCTTTCGTACCTTCTATAACACCATTTCCATAGTGAATAGTATGTGTAAGGACATGCACCTTCGCATCATCCCAGTTCACAAATTTTCCATTCATCCAAATATATTTGGCTGCGTCCATAAATTCTCCATATATTATAATTATTGCTATTTTATCTAAAATGGTATTTATAATGTATTAATCATAAGTTTATTTTTATATAATGTCGGTCTAATACTATACTGAGGGAATTAAATGCCACAAACATATGCTGACTATACAGATGTAGATCAAGAACAACTACAGCATGATATCGATGAAATGAAAAAAACAATTACTGTAGGACAAGAAGATTTTGACCACCTACTCAAACTTGAGCGATGGGGAAGAGGTTCTACACTAAGTGGATTTTTCATTCTAGCTACACTTGTTTACATGGATGCCACTACAGAAGTAACAAGTGTACTTTTTTGGGCGATTAGTATTCTCTCTGCTTCTCTTATTAGTGTAGGAAATGTGGCTCGTTGGGCAAATGTAACACACCCAATTCTCCACGGTGCTTACGATAAAGTAGAAAATATACCTCACCGTTATACAAAAAATGGCTTTGCTTCGGGCAATAGAAGATGGATAGACTGGCTTGACTGGATTAAACCTGAAGCTTGGGCTTATGAGCATAATATTATGCATCATTATCATCTTGGAGAACTTGATGATCCTGATAATGTTGAGAGAAATCTCGAATGGCTACATAATGCAAAAATTCCAATGTTTCTTAAATATACTACTGTATACCTTTTTGCTTCCTTTTGGAAAGTAGCCTACTATGCACCAAATACACTTCGTATACTCGAAAATAAAGAGCGTATTAGAAATAAACAGCCTGAAATGCATGACTTTGAGCTAACGCCATTTACAAAAAATGGACTAGAGTTATGGAAAAACTACTTTTTACCTTATGGACTTTTTCAGTTTGTCTTTTTACCACTACTCTTTTTACCTTTAGGGTGGAGCAGTGTTGCTTCTGCATTTAGCATCATACTTTTAGCAGAACTCTTTGCAAATCTTCACTCCTTTTTAGTCATCGTTCCTAACCATTCAGCAGAAGATATTTACCAATTTTCAACACCACATAAAACACAAGGTGAGTACTACTTGCGCCAAATTATGGGAAGTGTGAACTACAACACAGGAACAGACCTCATTGACTTTGGGCATGGTTTTTTAAACTACCAGATAGAGCACCATCTTTTCCCAAATATGCCACACTCTTTTTACCAAAAAATGCAACCTATAGTAAAAGATATATGTAAAAAGCATAACTTAGAGTACAGACAAGAGTCTGTATTTAAACGTATTTTGATGACAGTTGATTTGATGGTCGGTAAAACGAAAGTACTACGTATAGAGGGTATTTAACTCTCTGTACAGACTCGGTTTTTACCACTCTCTTTAGCTTTGTACAGAGCCTTATCTGCTCTATTTAATGTCTCATTTATATTTTTATCCACAGCATGATTAAATGCTTCAAGGCCAATACTTACAGTAGAAGTTATTGTAGTATGGTTAGCTTTGTAGGTAATATTTTCAATATCCTTTCGTAAGGCATTAGCAAAAGTAACTGCATCATCAACCGTAGTATTACAAAGTAATACTACAAACTCTTCACCACCCCATCTTGCAGATAAATCACTTGCACGGATAGACGAAGATATCTTATCTGCTATGTGTTTAATGACCTCATCTCCAACTTCATGTCCATAAGCATCATTAATTTTTTTAAAATTATCTATGTCCATTATCATCGCACATAATGGTTCTTCTGCTCGCTTAGATACTGAAACCATTTTTTCTGATACATCTGCAAAATATCTTCTATTGTACATATTTGTCAAGGGATCTCTATGGGCTTGTTCTTTGAGTTTTTTTTGTGCTAGTTCTAGCGCTTGTGTCTGGTTCGTTAGCTTAACATGAGTATCTATTAGCTTACTTTGTGCCTCTTTTTGCAAACTAATATCAAGTGCAAAAGAGATAAGAACTTCTCGCCCATCTTCTAAAATTTCAGCTTTTTCTTGAACCTGATACCATTTATTTGCCACTTCATTAAAGTGCTCATACACTACATAACCGTTGTTTACTTTAGATTGAGAAGCGTGTTTGTGAGATTTTTTTAAATTCACCAAAAGTGTAGGAGCTTTACACCACATACAAGGGGCTTCTTGCCCATAAATAGCTTCCCAACAGTTTGTGGCAGTCATATCTGACATGATATTTTTCATAGCTTGGTTTGCATAAATCATTTCATATTTTGCGAGGTCTATAACACTCACAGCAAAAAGAGAAGTATCATTAAAGGTATTGATTGAGATAAGTTTACTTATCTCTGCATTATTAAGTTTAGTCATCTAGTAAGTCATCATCAAGGAGTTCATCATCTTCATCATACACATATTGAGAGTAAATATTACCTATCGCTTGTGCGAGTTTTTCTTCATTTATAGGCTTAAGGAGATAGCCTTGTGCACCAGATTTTAAAGAAGAGACTACCATTTCCTCTTGTCCATGAGAAGTCACCATAATGATGTTTACATCTTTGTCAAACTCTCTAATCTTTTGCACGGCGGTTATCCCATCCATATCAGGCATAGTTATATCCATAGTAATCAAGTCAGGTTTAAGTTCTCGACAAGACTCTATAGCCTGAGCACCATTTTTTGCTTCACCGCAAAGAGAGTGTCCTAAATTCGTTACATATTTTTTTATATTTTTTCGAATAATAAGTGAATCATCCACAACTAAAATATTGAGCATTTTATAGTTCCTTAAAATCTAATGTATTTGAAAACTTTTCTTTTGGTCCAACAGCGGTGAGAAGCATCTCTCCATATTCCGTGATTATGGTTGCTGTCGCAATTTGAGAACTTTTTTGTTTAAAAAGTGACTTAGCTTCGGAGATAACGATAGGAGGGGTAATACCTAAAGTAGTCCCATCAAGAGGATTTTTTAAAGCATTACCCACTATAGTATTAACTACTTCACAAGAGACACTCTCTTGTATCTCTTCTCGCTCTTGCTCATCTATCTCTTCGCCTTCTAAAAAGGCTTCCACTACCTTGTCAAGCAGTTCATCATCATAACCCATAGTTATAAGTACTTGAATGCTACCGCCAGTTCCCAACATCGCTGTATTCTTTTTAAGTTTTACTTTTGTTGGTGACATTATATCAATATTTTCGCTCTCTACCTTAATTTCCAAATCTTCTCGTAAAAAACTTATTGATCTTTTTGCTAAAGCTAATAAAATCTCATGTTCTAATGGTATCTTTTGCATTTTCTTTGTCCTTTACTATCTTGGTAGATTTATTGTAAATGTAGTGCCGATATTTTGCTGTGAGGTTATCTCTATATAACCACCAATCTTATCTACTTCAACTTGCACCGCACTCATCCCTATACCTCTTCCTGAAAGATCTGAAATCTCATTTTTTGTACTAAGATTTTCATGAAAAATAAGTGCATATATTTCACTGTCACTTAAGCTTTTTGCTTCCTCTTTAGTGAGTATATTTGCTTCAATTGCTTTTGCGAGAACTCTCTCTTTATCTATACCAGCACCATCATCAGAGATGATGATTTGAATTTTATCTTCATCTGCTGAAAAGCTACAGCTTATCGTTCCTACTTCATCTTTATCATTATACAAACGAGTATCTTGGTCTTCTATTCCATGATCCACACTATTTCTAAAAAGATGAATGAGTGACTTCAAAAAGGGCTTGTACTTTTCACTTACAAGAAATTCTCTATCACCTATAATCTCAAACTCATATATCTCTTTTTCTAGTTTTAAAGCTAACTGATGTACAAGAGTTGTGTAGGGTCTAAGTTGTTGCAAAAGACTCTGATTTGAGAGCTTAGAGATTTGGTTCATTATCTCTTTAGACTCACTACTTTCTAAGTGCTCATTTGTAAAAACAGTATGAATTTTTTTCTGTAAAGAGTTTATATCTGTACAGTTTATCTTCACAAAGTTTTGTGCATCTAAAAACTCACGACCCAGTACACTCGCTACAATCTCCATCTCAGCTCTATAGCTTGTTGTAAAATCACTCTGTGCTAAAAGTTCTTCTAACTTTTGAGTAGTGTGATTGCCCTCTTGTAACATACTAGATAGTTTTGTTTCTAAAGTATGTAAAAATTTCACTATATCACCCATATAAAGCTGTGAAAAAGTACCTTTAAATGTATGCACTGTTCTGTAGACTTCATTAATATTATAAAGTGATGTTTTCGCAGTGTTAAGGTAGTCACTAAAGTTCTTTATAAAGTACTCATAATCTTTTTTTGCATCATAAAAAGAGTCACTTTCACTCACTATCGTCACTATCATTTTTAAAACTTCTTGCTCTTTTTTTATCTTCTTTTGAAGCTTTTTTTGTGCTGTAATATTTGTCACAATAAGCATAAGTTTTTTATTTTCAAGGATTTTATACTCTAACTTTAGTGCTCTTCTATTTAAAATTATCTCTTGTGGCAATAGCGTTAAGACAGTCTTTTGCACAGCTTCTGTATCCATACGGCAAGCTTCGATGACAGTTTTTTGAAAAAATTTCTGTTTCGTTTCATTCTCTTTAAATAAAATATTAGGCATATATGCACCAGCTAAATCATCGCCAAGCAACTTTATACACTCTTTAGAATACTCATCATCTATGATTAAGTCACAGCTAAGGGAGAGAAAACCTTGCCCTGCATTATCTAAAAGAGTTCTTACTTTTTTTGTTTTTTCTTCTACTTTTCCCTCAAGATTTGTGTTGAGTTCTTGAATCTCTTCATGGAGCTTTGCACTTACGGCAATGTTTTCATTGAGTGATCTTGCCATTGCACCGAACTCATCACTTGTCTCTATAGTTAAAGTTTCAATATCTTCTTTCTTACCCTGTAAAAAAAGAAAAAAATCATTGAGACTCTGTTCAAACTTTGAGAGCGGATTACGAACTAGATATTTAATCGCGATGATTATTACAAGTCCTATAACTATCACGAGTCCTAGCATACCAGAGAGTGCTATATAAATTAAGTTTCTAGCACCAGTTATCGCACTCTCAACTACTGCTAAAGGTTTTGCCAAAAGCACTATTCCCAATTCTTTACCCTCAAAGTTCTTCACTTTTGTGTATGTATAAAAATAGTTTGCACTAAGAAGATACTTATTTTGAAGTAATTTTTTTATTTTAATCGTTTTTGCATCAGCTAAAAAGTTTTTATTTATAAACTTTTGAGAGATAATATACTCTTGAAACTTTTGACTTTTGTTAAAAGAGAAGTTCTTACCCTTTTGTATATGCTTTTGTAAATTTTGTGACATTAATAGTAAAAACCCCTCTTGGGTTTTGTCAAACTCTTTGACAACAGAGTTAATACCTTGAATAAACTCAAGTGAACCTAAGTGTTTTTTATCTTTGTCTGTTATAGGGATAATTGCTCGCAAAAGTAAGCCTGCTCTTCCTGCTTCAAATGTTGTAATAGGTTGATGGTTTTTATTTACATACACTACAGAATCACGAAATGAACTTAAATCATCTCCATATTTATCGACTTTCCAGTTACGTAAAAATGATCTGTTTTCTTTTGTGTGGAGATGAATTTTTATATTTTTAAAATGTGTATACTCTTTCATCATCTTTGAAATATCTTTAAGTGAGTCAATCGCTTCTTCTCGTGAACCCTCTCTTAGTGCTATTTTGATGCGTTCATCATTTGCTATGGAGATGGCGTTAGTTATGCCAATTCTCATTTTAGATGCTATCTTTTCCTCGGCACTATCTCTTAGCTCTTGTACAGTTTGTTTATAAACATCTATTTTTATACCATTTAAATACGATACTAATACAAAAAATCCAAAAACTAAAGAAACTATAGAGATGCCAGCAATGGCAAAGTTGAGTTTCGTACTTACTGATATAAATTTCATAAAACTCCTAATGTAACAATTTTAATACTTTTTTAGCACATCATTTATCTGAATATAAGCCTCAAAAGGGCTTGTTTCAAAGTAAACTATCTTATGTTTTTTAGCAAATGCTCGTGTCATATCCTGTACCTTGAGCAAATTAAAACGTGGTGCTTTTGGAAAAAGATGATGCTCTATTTGTGTGTTAAGTCCACCATAAAACCAGTGTACAAATGCTCCACCTTTAAGTGAACGCGAGGTTCTCATCTGCAGTTCCATCCATGAAAACTTCTCTCCAACTTCTTTTTCAAACACTTCACATCCTAAGTGGTTTGTAATAAAACCAAATGCCAACCATGCTGAGAGTGTAATGTTTAAAGTGACAAAGGTAGTGAATGCTGCCTCAAGAGGTAAAAAATAAAAAATTGTTCCCCAAACAAGTGGCCAATGCAGTAACATTAATCCAAGTTCACCCCACTTCTTGCGTTTTATAACAAAGCTATAGGATTGTGCTATAAAAGCAGGGTACA
>Ga0256829_1001331_pt1 | contig 20598 bp, 16 predicted proteins | sample 131447metaG_FD_185979 | JGI IMG/M metagenome (GOLD analysis project Ga0256829, IMG submission 185979) | Hydrothermal vent microbial communities from Lau Basin, Pacific Ocean - 131-447 | ecosystem: Environmental > Aquatic > Marine > Hydrothermal vents | place: Pacific Ocean: Lau Basin | collected...
GGTTTATCCATTCGGCTAAATCCGACAACGAGGATTTGTCTGATCTGCTTATTGCGCATAGTGCAGTGGAGGCAGGGTGTGAATGCATGCTGACTTTTGACAAGAAAGCATCGGGATTTAAGCACTGCCAAATGCTTACAGTGTAATGCTGCCGAGCATACTCGCAGCTTTTTTCAATATGAAATGGTAACTATTCAGCTCATCCCACGCTTTGCCCGCTAGCTGCGTTGAACATGCTCATGTGCAAAAGCACACTGCGCGTGTTCGCCTTGCTATCGAACAAACCATGGGCGATCTGAATAGTTACATGAAATGAGCCTAAAATTTTGAGGTGTCTATCCAACATGCTACAGCTGCGAGTCTGTATGTGGTGCTTGTTTGGTAAGCGCTTAGTCGTGCAGTTTCAGTCGTAGAGGCTGGAGATGGAGCGGCCGTCGTAGATGCGGGTGATCGCTTCGCTCATCAGGGGTGCGATGGAGATGATGCGCACCTTGCCGCTCTGCATGATCTTCTCCGGCTGCAGGATACTGTCGGTAATCACCAGCTCATGCAGTGTGGATTTACGCAGTCGTTTGGCAGCGGGGCCGGAGAGGACACCGTGTGACGCATAGGCGCTCACTTTGGTGGCTCCCTGCTCCAGCAGCGCTTCGGCGGCGCCGCAGAGGGTGCCGGCGGTATCGACCATATCGTCGATGAGGATGCAGTGCTTGCCCGTCACATTACCGATGATATTCATCACCTTGGCGACATTGGGGGCGGGGCGGCGTTTATCGACAATGGCCATATCGACATGCAGGCGGTTGGCCAGCGCCCGGGCGCGCACCACGCCGCCGACATCGGGCGAGACGATCATAATATCATCCATGGCATTGCGCTCTTCAATATCTTTGGCAAACAGTGGGATGGCGAAGATGTTGTCCACCGGAATATCGAAAAAGCCCTGAATCTGGGTGGCGTGGAGGTCGAGCGTGAGGACACGGGTGGCGCCGGCGCGGGTGATCAGGTCGGCGACCAGCTTGGCGGAGATGGGGGTGCGCCCGGCACTTTTGCGATCCTGTCTGGCGTAGCCGAAGTAGGGGATGACCACGCTGATATTGCGCGCTGAGGCGCGTTTGGCTGCATCGATGAAGATCAGCAGCTCCATGAGATTGGCGTTGGCCGGTTTGCTGGTGCTCTGAATGAAGAAGGCGTCGAGGCCGCGGATGGTCTCCTGCACTTGCAGGAAGATCTCGCCATCGGAGAAGCGTTGAAAATAGAGCTCACCGAGCGGGTGGCCGATATGATCACAGATGCCTTGTGCCAGTGGCGGGTTGGATGTGCCGGAGAACAGGCGAAGCTTTTGGTGAACCATGATCAGAAGACTCCTCTTCGGAAAATCACTACTTGTTGCAACTGTTCATCTCATCCCACGCTTTGCCCGCTAGCTGCGTTGAACATGTTCATGTGCAACAGCACACTGCGCGTGTTCGCCTTGCTATCGAACAAACCGTGGGCGATCTGAACAGTTGCCTTTTGCGCAGGTTGCAGTTTTTTTAGCAACCTGAATCTGGCTGGGACGGCAGGATTCGAACCTGCGCATGACGGGATCAAAACCCGCTGCCTTACCGCTTGGCTACGTCCCAAGATGCAAAGGGTGGATGCTGCTGATCATGCCCACGTGCGTCCACTCGGCTAGCTGTTGCTGCTTCAACTCCGCAGCCAGTGCGCAGGCTGCATCGGCATCATCCAGCAGGGCGACACACGCGGATCCGCTGCCACTCATCCAAGCTGTTACGGCCTCACTCTGCATGGCTGCAAGCAGCTTGGCCACGTCAGGATTGAGCGCGCAGGCACTGGCTTGCAGATCATTTTCGGCCAGCTGCGGCGGATCGCGGCGGATGGTATCCAGCGCCGGTCGGGTGGTCAATGCGCGATCAAAGTGGGCAAAGACAGCGGCGGTGGAGAGGCCGCTGGCCGGTTTGGCGAGCAGTAGTGCGCCGCTCGGCAGTGGCTGGTTGTAGGGTTGTAGCTGTTCGCCGATGCCGGTGGCGCGCGAGGCTTGTTGGAAGAGGAAACAGGGGATATCGGCACCAAACGGGGCGGCGAAGGCGATCATCGCATCGCGACTCATCTGCAGCTGCCAGCGTTGATTGGCGATCATCAGGGCAGTCGCTGCATCCGATGAGCCGCCGCCGAGCCCTGCTTGATCGGGAATGCGTTTATCGATATGCAGGCGCAGGCCGCGGCGGATGCTGTACTCGCGCTGCAGTGCAGTGAGCAGGTGGTGCACCAGATTCTTCTCGCCCGAGAGACGCGCCTCCGAGCAGGTGACGACGATCTGCTCGGATTCATCCACCTGAATCTGGTCGCAGAGATCGGTATAGACAAATACGGTGTCGAGCGCATGCATGCCATTGGCGAGCAGGTCGGTGATGCGCAGATAGAGATTGATTTTGGCTGGTGCCGGATAGGTGTCGGTCATGGTTGAATGATCAGGATGGCCAGCTGGCCGCGTCGAATATTGGAGATGGTCAGTTTGTGTGCATTGGCCAGCCATTGCAGACGGATCAGCTCGCCATGACGGCGGCTCTCCCAACGTCCATCGCCTGTCGGCTGAAAGCGTTCGGGCATGTGGTTGAGCAGTATGGCCGCCATCTCTGCGGGGGTGAGGACAAAACCGAGGTCGGTGAGTTGATTCGGCTCGACATTGCGCCAGCGCGGATTGTGATTGTCACGGATGACCATCTGCGCACCCAACCAGCGAAACTGCATCACCAAGCCGGAGGCGGCATGGGTGAGGCGAATATCGCCGGATTTCGGATGGTCGGCATGCCACTCGATCAGCGCCTGCCAGCGGCGCTTCGGGGTGATGACAACCAGACGCCCGTGGAATGTGCGGTAGGGGCCGATGCCGGCGGCAGCATGCTGCGCACGGTTTGCCAGAGCCTGTGGTGTCTCTGCGGTGGGCGGCGTGGTGGTGGCGCAACCGGCGCAGAGGGCGAGCAGGGTGATGAGCCATGCTCGCAGCAGTGCCGGATGACAGCTCACTGCGCAGGCAGCCCTGCCCGGATCTTCTGGCGCAGTTGCTCAGGCTTGGGGTGGTGCAGTTTCAATGCTTTTTGCCACGCTGAGCGCGCTGCTTCATGGTTGCCGCTGCGCCAGAGGATATCGCCGTAGTGGCCGGTGATCTCGGCGTCATTCGGTTGCGCTTTCAGGGCGCGTTGCTGGGTGCGCATCGCCTGCGGATAGTCGCCACTTTGGTAATAGACCCAGGCGAGGGAGTCGAGGTAGTAACCGTCGTTCGGTTTGATCAGCAGGGCGCGCTGGATCAACATCTTCGCTTCGCTGAGATTGGTGCCGCGTTCGGCGTAACTGTAGCCGAGGAAGTTGAGTGCGTCGGCATGATTCGGGTTCTGTTTGAGTAGCTGATGCAGTGTCTGTTCCAGCGCCGGGTAGCGTTTGAGCTCCTGCTGCGCAACGGCGCGGTTGAAGAGCAGCTGATCCGGGAGGTGTGTTTTTTTGTGCAGCAGTGGCTCGCTATCATCGAGCAGCTGCTGATAGCGCTGTTGCTGCAGCTGGATGGAGGAGCGCAGCAGGTGGGCTTCGATGTTCTCGGGGTGCTTGGCGAGGATCTGCTGCAGGCGGCGGTTGGCCTCCTCGAGGCGGTTGTTGCGCGCATCGATCACAGCCAACCGCAGCGCCGCTTCGGTGGCGATCGGCGTGTCGGGGTCAATGGTGGCGTAGAGTTTGGCGGCTTCATCGTGTTTGCCTTCCGCTTCGAGAGTGCCGGCGAGGTAGAAGGTGTCTGCGGCGGTGGCTTGCGGATCTTTGACCAGTGTGCGGAACGTTGCCTCCGCCTCATCATAGGCTTGATGCTGGAGATAGAGCATGCCGAGCTGGCGCAGCAGGATCGGGTTGTTGCCTGAGCGCGCGACCGCCTGACGGAACACTTCAATCGCCTCGCCGAGGCGCTGCTGCTCGATGAGCAGTTTGCCCAGTGCGTGGGTGACGCGGAACGATTGGGGGTGGTGGGCGATGTATTGGCGTAGAATCGTCTCGGCCTGTTTCGGGTGCTGCTGTTTGCTGGCCAGTTGGCTGCGCAGTAGGACGGCCATCTCAGCGTCCGGCGACAAGCGCTGCATGGCACGCAGTGCTTTGTCGGCAGCGCGCGGCTGGTTGAGCTGCATCAGCAGCTGTGCTTCGAGCAGTCGATAAGCGGGGCGATCCTGTCGGGCGATGGCGGCACGGGTCGCTTTCAGAGCATCGTCATAACGATGCTGCAGGGAGAGGATTTTGATCTGCAGCTCGCGGGCGCCTGCGTGATCGGGGTGATCGTGCAGAAAGGCGGTGATGTTGGTCAGCGCCCGTTGGCTGTTGTGGTTGATGAGGTCGAGCTGCACCTGCATCAGCTGCACAGCCTGCTGCTGGTTGTTGTCGAGCGTCGGTGTGGCAAGCAGGGCATCCAGATGTTGCTGCGCTTGGTCGTTCTGCTTGTTTTCGATCAGCAGACGGGTGAGCTGAATATGGGGATCGATGGCCGTGGGGTCTTTGTGGACGAGCGCCTTCAGCAGTTCGATGGCCAGTCCCGGGTTGTGCTGCTTGAGGGCGTTCTGGGCGGCCAGATAGAGAAAGCCCGGCTCCATGTTGTTGAGATCGATATGTTTGCGCGCTGCTGGTGCAGATTGCGTAGCACGCTGTTGGGATGGCTTCGACGTTTGGTCGGCTGCCGGCGACGTGGATGATGGGGGCTGTTTTGCAGCACAGCCAGCCATCAGCAGAGCTGCGATGATCGTGATGAATTTACTGGTCATGGTGGGATCCGGTGGATGCGATTTGCTGAAAGGCTTGGCCGCTGTCGTTGAGATGCCAGTAGCGGATTTCGTGGTGTTGGCCGTGATGGATGCTGATAATCGGGTAGAGGAACCCCTCCCAGGCGCTCTCCAGATCGGTGGGTGACGGCTTGGCGGGGCAGTCGGGGTGGGAGTGATAGACACCGATGATCTCCAGTGCGCTGTTGCGCAGCTCGCGGTCGATCTGTTGATATGCGGCCGGGTCGAGCTGAAAACGGTCGCTGGCGCGCGCTTGATTGAGATTGGCGACCGGGCGTGCTTCGTGCACCTGCCAGCGCTCTTCATGCGCGCTACCGATCAGCAGGCCGCAGACCTCGTGCGGATAACCGGCACAAGCCGATTCGATCATGGTGGTGATGGTCTCTGCACCGATCTGTAACGAAGCGGGTGAAGGGGTTGGATCGAGGACGGCCAGATATGCGGGCGTGCGGAAACGTTCAGGTTCATCGATGTCAGTGGTCAAAATGGCTCCATGTGCGACGGAATTGCGCCAAGCCTATCGCGATTCGTGATGGCGACAAGGCTAGTGGTTGGCATGGTGGCGATAAAACGTCTATGCTCGCCGTGTCGGTTCTGCGCGGGAGGTGTGATGCGTCTGCTGTTCGCTCTGCTCTGTTTCTGCTCTTCGGTCGCCCCTCTGCAGGCCGTGCCCGAGCTGGCGCAGCAGCGTCTGGATTTTCAGCATGCGCGTGCGGCACTGCGCAGCCACGATGTATCCCATTTTCAACAACTGTACGGCGCGCTTGCGCACTATCCGTTGCAACCCTATCTGTCGATCTGGCGGGCGCGGCAGCAGCTCGATCATGACCGCTTGGTGGGCGATGTGCTGGCGCGCTTCGGGGATGTGCCGGAGGCGTGGGATCTGCGCCGCGCATGGGTGATTCAGCTGGCCAAGCGCCACAAATGGCAGCAGCTCGATGCGCAATTCCGTGCTCACCCCTATCTGGCCAAGCAGCTGCCTGAGACCGATATGTTGCGGCGCTGGCATGCCGGTCAGCGGCAGCAGGCATTGGCGGCGTTTTCGATCTATTGGCAACAGCATCGGCGGATTTCTCACTATATCAGACCGCTCTATCACGCCTGGCAGCAGGCGGGGCATCCGACGCTTGATGAGCGTTGGGCGCGGGTGAATATGCTGGCGCGGGCGCGGCGTTGGGCGCAGGTGGCGTGGTTGGCGCGTCCGCTGCCGGCGGCACAACGGGCGGGATTGATGCAGTGGCGGACGTTGCAACGCTACCCGCAGCGTCTGTTGCAGCAGTGGCCGAAGCATCTGCAGCCGGCGCTGGCGTGGATGATCTGCGATGATGTGATTCGGCGCTTGAGTTGGCGTGATCCTGCCCAGGCCTATGAGGCGTTTCAGCAGCTGTTGCAGCGTCGGGCAGTGACCCCGACAGCAGCGCAACGCTGGCAGTTGCAGCGTGGCGTGGCACTGCGTGCGGCGAAGCGGCATGATGCGGCGGCGGCCGCTTGGCTGGCGGCACTGCCGGAGGCGTATCAGACGCCGGAGACCCGCGCATGGCGGGCGCGTTTGGCACTGCTTGCGGATGACTGGGCTGCGCTGCAGCAGGTGGTGCATGCGATGCCGGCGGAAGAGCAGCAGTTGAGCCGTTGGCGCTATTGGTTGGCGATGGCGCTGCAGCATCAGGGGGCGGTGGCGCAGTGCCGTCAACTGCTGCAGTCGCTGGCTGGCGGACGCGGCTATTACAGTTTTTTGGCTGCGGAGACGCTGGGGCGCAAGCCGCGTTTCTCAGCGCAGCCGCTGCAGATGGATGCGGCGCAGTTGCAGCAGCTCAGGCAGCGGGCGGGGATTCAGCGGGCGCATGAGTGGCTGATGCTGGGGTATCGCCATAAGGCGGCGCGTGAGTGGCAGGCGGCGCTGACGGATGCGGATCAGCGCGTGTGGGGCGCGGCAGCGGCGTTGGCCGGAGAGTGGCAGTGGCATGATCAGGTGATTCGCGCCCTCTTCCATGCCGACCAGCTCGATGTGTTGCGCGCGCGTTTTCCACTGGCTTATGGGCAACAGGTGGCGCAATCCGCGACAGAGAGCGGACTTGCGCGGGAGGCGGTGTGGAGCATTATCCGCCAGGAGTCGGCCTTCAATGCGCAGGCGCGGTCGTATGTCGGCGCGCGCGGATTGATGCAGTTGATGCCCAAGACAGCACGCCGTCTCTCGCATCAGCTGGGGATGCGCAGTCATCATCTCGATCTCTATCAGCCGGCACTCAATATCCGCCTCGGGGCGCACTATCTGGCGCATCTGGAAGAGCAGTTCGGCAGTTTGGCGCTGGCAGCGGCGGCCTACAATGCCGGGCCGGATCGGGTGCGGCGCTGGTTGTCGCGCAGTGATTATCGTGCGCCGGCGGTGTGGGTGGAGACAATTCCGTTTCGCGAGACGCGCCGTTATGTGCAGCAGGTGATGGCGTTTATGAGCGTCTATCAGTGGCGGCAGGGGAAGCCGACGAGCAGTCTGGTGATGCGCTTGAGCGGTGTGCGCACGGTGGCGTGGAATCGTCCGACGCACTGACCGCGTCCGAGGCGGTGATCGCAATCGGCAGATTAGCATGGCGGATATGGGCGAGGGAGCGGTGGAAGTGCGCCCAGCTCCACTGCACGCCGGGATCCCATTTGCGCCCCGGCGCGACATCCTGATGGCCGACAATGCGCTGGCTGGTGATGCGCGGATAGTGGTGCATGAGGCAGCGGCAGAGGCGGGCGGTTTCACGGTACTGGGCGCGGCTGAAGGGGTGCTGCTCGTCGCCGATCATTTCGATGCCGATGCTGTAGTCGTTGCAGTTCTCCCGCCCCTGCCAAATGGATGCTCCGGCGTGCCAGGCGCGCGCCTCACAGGCGACATATTGGTCGATGTTGCCTTGCCGATCGACCACAAAGTGCGCCGAGACCGTTACCCCTGCCAGTTCGGCAAAACTGGGATGCGCCGTGGGCTCCAGATGGCCGCTGAAGAGAGCCTCCACATGGGTGGTATTGAAGTCTCCGGCCGGCAGGCTGATGGCGTGCAGGATAATCAGATCGATTACGCAGTCGGTCGGGCGCTGATTGTGAAACGGGGAGTGGCGCATGGTGATCGCCACTAATGCTCCTCCTGACGCAGCAGCAGAAAGAGCGCCATGCCGCCGAAGACAAGACTGGGCAGCCAGGCGGCAAAGGCGGCCGGCAGGTGTTGGCTGGCTGCCAGCAGGGAGCCAGCATTGCCGACCACATAGAAGATGAGCCCAGCGGCGATGGTGATCACCAGTCCCCACGAGGCGCGGCTGCTGCGGCTGCTCTGCTGCAGACAGAGCGCGGCGGCGAGAATCACCATTAGGAAACAGGCGAAGGGGGCGGAGAATTTGCGGTGCAGGGCGTAGATGTAGGCACTGGAGTTGAGCCCGGCATGTTTGAGGGTGTCGATATAGTGGTAGAGCTGGAAAACGTTCATATAACCGGGCTTGGGCGGCGATGATGTCGCTGGTCCGACAGCGGCGGGCAGCTGCATCTGCGCACGGTGATGCAGCACCATCCCCTCGCTGGCGGAGGGTTGGCTGATATCGACCTGCTGCAGTTGCCAGACGCCGTGGTTGCCTTGGGCGGTGTAGTGGGCGCGGGCACTGTCGATGCGGCGCAGCCAGCCGCCGTGGGCATTGGTTTCGATGATGGTGAGCTTGAACTGATCGTGACCGAGCGGGGTGAGGCGGAAAAAACGGTGCTCATCTTTGAGCCACTCTACCCCCTGCCGCTGCATAGTGCGGTGGTGGATATGGACGTTCTCAATCAGATCGAGACGCTGATTGGTGATCGGAGTGACCCACTCGCCGATACTGAAACTCAATGTCGCAGCGATGGCGGCGACCAGCAGCAGCGGCGTCAGTAGTTTATTGATGCCCAGCCCGGCAGCGCGGATGGCGACCACCTCCTGATGCTTGGAGAGATCAGTCAGATAGATGCTGATACCGAGCAGGATGATGATCGGCATAAATTCCGAGACCATAAACGGCATTTTGAGCAGGATATATTCGATCATCAGCGAGGCAGTCAGGCCGTGACCCAGATAGCGTGCCTTGTCGAAGGATTCGATGATCACATAGATCGCCAACAGAGCCGCGAGTGTTGCAGCGGCGCGGCTGATGCAGGCGAAGAAGATCCAGCGAAAGAGAATCGGCATGTGGCAAACCTAGTCAGCCGTGCAAATGAATACCACCGCGCGACCATCGCGCCTGCTCTAGTCGTCGGCGAAGATGTCGCTGTACTGCTGATTGGTCCAGTAGATGTAGGCGAGGATTTCGGCCATGGCGGTGTGCACCTCCGGCGGGATCGCTTCGCCGATATCGAGCAGGGAGAAGATCTGCACCATGTCATGATCTTCGCGGATGGGGATATTGTGTTCGCGGGCAAGGCGGATCAGCTCATCGGCTAGCAGTCCGCTCCCTTTGGCGGTGACTTTCGGCGCCTCATCGAGGTGGGGGTCCCACGACAGGGCGATCGCTTCGCGGCGGTTCATATGCGGATATCCAGCAGGCCGAGATTGGCCGGGCGCATGGTGGTGAGCTGCTCGAACTTCTCCTGCTGCGCGCCCTGTGGCGGGGTGTCGGTGCTGATCAGATAGACCTGTTCAAAGCCGAGGCGGTGCAGCCGTTGCTCCAGACGTGACAGGTGGCGCTGGATGAATTGATGGCTCTGCTGCTGTTCGTTGTGGATGCGGGCGTGGACGGCGTGGGTGGAGATATTGGCATCGACACGAATCTTGCCAAGCGCAGAAAGATCGAGTGAAAAGAGGATGTTAAAGCCGGTTTCCGGTGCATTGGAGGCGTGTTCATCCGGTGTGGATGTGAACTCGAATGGGGGGCGTTGCTCGATGGAGATCAGGACATTGATCAGCTGCTGGTTGACCAGCATCGGCAGCTCGAAGTGCTGCGCTTCGCCCTGCATGGAGGCGAGGAAATTCAGCGCCTGATGCGACTCAATGCGTGCGCCCGCCTGCCGGCTGAGCTCGCCCAAGTGACGGATGATGTCGCTCTGCTGGCTGTCGGCGAGTTTGCTCAGCTGTAGCAGGATGGCCTTGAGATCGTGCTGCAAAGCGGGCTGCTGTTGGCTCTGTTGCAGTAGGCGCAGCAGCTTGGCTTCGAGACCGCCGCCGGCATCACGGATCATGGCGGCCAGCTGTTCACCGTGGATCGGGGTGTCACTGCTTGATGCCCAGCTCTGCAGCAGCTGTTCCAGATTGGCCAGTGATTGTTGCGCGGCACCGGGCAGATTGTGTGGTTGTGGCGTTGCTTGACGCAGGGCGGAGATGGTGTGGTGGAGCGGGGTTGCGCTGCTGCCGATCTGGGTGCTGAGGATCGAGGCAGCTTTGTCGCCAGCGCGTGGTGCGATTTCGACCAGTTGGAAGCTGCTGGGTGGCTGCTGCATGCGTAGCACCAGCATATCGCCCACTTGTACACGGACAGGTGCCGGGGATGTGATGGTTCTGCCTTGGAGATGGAGCAGCACTCGGCCATCCGGCAACCGTTTCTGTACCACGGCAGTGGCGATCTCTCCTTTGGCGAGTCTGAATTGTGCGGGTTTGCTTATCTGGCGGCTGGCAGCGACGTTGTCTGCGGCGGGGGTGTTGGTGAGCAGTTCAATCGTCGGCTCTCCTTCCACGCTGTGTAGCTTGATCTGGATCTGTTGCCCCGCCTTGAGTCCGGGGATGGCTTTGGTCTCAAGTTGCTGGAGGATGGGGCGCTCGCTCCGAGCTTGCTGACCTGCAGGCTGCGGCAGGCGGATGGCCAGTCGCATGGTGGTGCCGCTAACCTGCTCGACCGTGGCCGATAAGGGCTTGCCTTGCGGTAGCGGATGAGCAGCCTGTTTGTGGCGGGTGGACTGGCCACGCTGATGTTCAGCTTGCTGCTCGATCTGGGAGAGTGGCGCATCTTTGGCCGCAAGCCAGACCAGTTCACCGCCCTTGCCGCCGGCGGCTGATTGAATCATGAAGGTGACCTGTTTGCCGTCCAGCGCGGCGGGCAGCCCTTTGATGATCAAGGTTTCACCGTGCAGTTTGACTGTGAATGTGCCGTTGGGATTTCTGTGGACGACAGCGCGCATGGGGGCATCGGTCGGGATCTTGCCTGCTGCGCCGGCGAGAACCTGCACCACATGGGCAGTCTGCTTGGGGAGCGGCGTGTTGCTCCACTGGGTGGCATCGATTTTGCCGAGCAGATCGATTCGTCGGAAAGGCATGTGAAAAAGCGTAGCAGGAAGTGGAGGGCGATCCAAATGGTTCGTGGTGATGTGGATGGCGTTTGCTTGCCTGGTGATTGTCCCATACAGTGCGCACAGTGTTTAAAGGTGCGAGGAGGCGTGATGCGATATTGGTTTTGGGCAGTGGTGTGTTGGGCATGTTGCGGGGTGGCGCAGGCGGATGCGTTCAAGCAGGCTGATCTGATTCAGGCGACGCTGGTGACTTCGATGGGGGAGATTGAGCTGGAGCTGAATGCGGCCAAGGCACCCAAGAGCGTGGCTAACTTCATCCGCTATGCGCGTGCCGGACGCTACGACGGTACGATTTTTCACCGCGTGATTGCCAATTTTATGATTCAAGGCGGTGGTTTTACCCCGGGGATGGAGCGGCGCCCGACCTATGCGCCGATTGTCAACGAGGCGGACAACGGCCTGCATAACGGTATCGGCACGGTGGCTATGGCGCGCACCAGTGAACCGAACTCAGCGACCAATCAGTTTTTCATCAATACAGCCAACAACGCCTTTCTCGACCACACCGGCAACACCCCGCAGGGCTGGGGTTATGCGGTCTTTGGCAGGGTAGTCGGCGGCATGGATGTGGTGCGTAAAATCGAACAGGTGCCCACGGAGAATCGTGGCGCGATGAAAAATGTGCCGGTAGAGCCGGTGATTATTCAACGGGTGGTGATCTCCTACTGGCGCGATTGAGCTGCCTCAAAGTGATGAAATCTCCATTCGTAATGAGTAAAAGGATGCCATGACGAGACCCGAAAGGATGCATTTTCCGGATGAACCTTAGTTTCTTTAGCGTGGAAAAGAGGTTCGATCTCCTCCGAGGGTTGGAAAGTAGTAACTTTTTCCTGATCCGCCTCAGTCTTTGTATTCACGGAAATTTGCTAAAAGTTCAGAAAATGATTTTGGCGAATATTTCTCAAAGCCCTTCTGATCGACAAAAACGAAATCATACGCTACATCCGACTGTATCGAGTTGATATCCTCGCACCACTGACGCAATCGCTGCATTTTGGGTGGCACATCTAAATCTTCCTGACCCTTCGTTTCGACCACGATAACACGACCATCGCTCAGTTTTACAAGGAAATCAGGATAGTAATTGGATATATCGCCATCGGCGTTCACATAATCCAGCTTGAAATGCACCGCCAGATAGTTTTTGGCGTAGGACATCACGTTGCTGCAATCCTCCAGAAAACTGGCGAACTGCAATTCAAAATGGCTGTCGCCGATTACGCGATTGAACACGCTCTTTTTCGGCATCAGATAACCTTGATCTTTCACCACAAAAGGCCGTGTCTGTCGGAGCTTGATCGAGTCCCGAATCTCCGCATCGCCCTTGTCGCGTACGGTCAGATCATTGATCGCCTTCTTGAAGGTCTCGATCACCGTCTTGGTCGCCGCCAGTTCGGATAGATTGCGCAAGGTATTGGGCGATTCTAGGTCAACCGAATGGCCGAACAAATCATCCTGCACAAATGCCTTCACCTTCCCATACAACACATCGTAACCACTGACCAGGCGCAGCTCTTTCATGATGGTCTGGGCGAAGTAACCGATAACGCTGCGGTAATCGGCAATCCCGGCGCTATCTAGAATCGTGGTATGGGTCACGTCGCCCGTGGTGACGTCCTTGAACACGATCTCCCGCTGCTCTTCCTCAGAAAACTGCTGATATGCCACCCTCTGAAATGCCATCCCGCCGGAATCCAGATCAGCCAGATTCCTGTATTCCCGGTAGATACGCGGCGTCAGCACGGGGATTTCAATATCCAGCGCGTCGATGTCCTTCTTCTCGTTGTCCTTATCGATCTCAATTACCAGCGGTGTCTTGGGCGGGGTAGCCACGCCCATGGCCTTATGCTCCAGTTCAACGCCTTCGGCCTGGATGGACTCGACGAAATCCATAAAGGCATCCGTCCCCACCACGCTGACGTACTCTTCAACCCCGCCGGGGTACATCTTGCGCAACCCCCGCCCAAGGGTCTGCTCCGGCAGAATATTGCTCTTCGCCGAATAGGCGCGCAGCCCGACAATGGTGGTCACGTTGCGCACATCCCAGCCTTCCTTGAGCATCAGTACCGACACGATGGCTTTGTAGGGGCTTGCCATGGAATCGATCTCGTTGGACTGCTTGCGCAGCAACTCCAGTTCTTCTTTTTTCTTGCCTGATTGCGCCTCAGAAATCTCGCCGTTGTTCTTGGTATGGATCACCAGCACCGCATCTTTCAGATCGGGATAGCGCCCTTCCAGATACTCGGCCACGTCGTCGCAGTTCTTGGTGTCGTCGGTCATCACAAACAGGATGGCCTTCTTGCCCAGCTTTTCATGCTCGGCATAGGCCTTGCGCCACTCGATCACGCCTAGGTCGAGATAGTCGGCATATTTCTCCGTGTAGCGCACGCTCTGGCGCTCTTCGAGCTTGGCCCGGCTGGCGGCATCCGGCAGCACGGGATGTTTCACCACGTTCTGTGAGATGGCCTCCACCAACGGATAATCAGAAACGGTTTGCACGAAAATTGCGCCATGATTGTGCTTTGGCGTTGCCGTCACATCCAGTTGCATGCTGAGGGCACCGCCCTTTTGCAACAGCCGGTTGTGTATATCCTCGATGGACTTGAACCAGGCCAGTTTCGCGTCATGGATATGGTGCGCCTCATCATTCAGCACCATCAGCTCGTCGATGTCGCGCACGATGTCGCCCAGATCCACGGTGGAATCGGTGGTCGCCCCGGTCGGCCGCTTACCGAAGAAATAATCCATGCTGTTGTCATCATCCGGCGAGGGTGGAATATCCTCTCCGGAATAGACGCGGTGGATATTGGTCAAAAAGATATTGCCGGTTGGCCGCGTCACCCGCACCTCGTCTTGCAGGTGCAGGGTCAACTGAAAATCGTCACGCCAGTTGCGCCCGTCGAAGCCGTTGTCGGGCAATACCGGGTCTTCAAAGAAGATGCGCAGCCCTTCAAAGTCGTGGTAGATACGATCCAGCACGATGATATTGGGCGCAATCACCAGAAAGTTGCGGGACAGCTCTGAATCCGGCTCATAGCTCTTGTGGAAAAAACTCCAGGCCAGCGCCAGGCTCATCACCTTGGTCTTTCCCGAGCCGGTGGCCATCTTGATGACATAGCGCCGCCAGCTTTCATCGAACATCTGCGCCGACACCGCACCGCTGCTGTCAAAACGCATCATGTCGAATTTATCCTTGGCTCCCACTACGTCAACCAGATAGACGATGGTCTCCAGCGCCTCGCGCTGGGCGAAAAAATATTGAAACTCTGCCGTTTTACCATCCGCCTGCGACTGCAAGTGAGGCTCCTTGAACCACCAGTTCAGCAAGCTTTTACTGGTATCGGTCGCGCCCACATAACCACTGTCGCGGAACTCCTTCACCTTGCGGCGCAGTTGATGCACCAGCGGCGGCATCAGCTTGTCCGCGCTGGTCTCCCGCAGCGCCTCATCAGCCGGGAACCAGCGGATGTCCGGGTCGAGGATAGCGTGGGGTGAGTCGGGGAAGTCGGGATGCAGGGCCATTATTTCTCCTCCAAGCGTTTGACGCCCTGGTCTTCCACCAGCACTCGCATCTGCTGGATAGCGATTCTGTTCAACCGGATCAGGCGCTCGGATTGCTTGATGCCTTCATGGATAAGATGAGCGTTCAAGCTCTCCATATTCGCCAGACAGACCAGTTGCGCGCCATTGGCAAAGTCACGAATATTGCCCTTCTCGCCCGGGTTGGCGTCGCGCCACTGTTTCGCCGTCATGCCGAACAGAGCCATGTTCAACACATCCGCCTCCGTGGCATAAACCAGGCTCACCTGCTGTGGCGTCAGTTCCGGTGGAATCAGGTTCTCCTTGATGGCGTCGGTGTGAATGCGGTAGTTGATCCGCGCCAGGTTGCGGCGGATATTCCAGCCCAGTTGCGCCTGCTCGGTCTCCTTGAGACGCTGGAACTCCTTGATCAGATAGAGCTTGAACTCTACCGACACCCAGGCTGCAAATTCGAAAGCGATATCCTTATGGGCAAAGGTGCCGCCGTAGCGCCCGGTTTTCGAGACAATGCCCACCGCACCGGTTTGGGCGACCCAGCGCTTGGGGGTCAGCGAAAAACTGTTCAGACCCGCCTGCTTTCTAATTCCATCGAATTCGATGGAATTAAACACCGGATTGTTCAACTGCTCCCAAATACCGAGGAACTCGATGGTATTCCGGTTACGCAGCCAGTTCTGGATGATGTAGTCGCCGCGATCGGCATGCCTGTGGCGGGCGATATCGGTCAGCGAGATAAAGTCCTCTTCATCAATGCGTGAGACCTTGACCGGGGTATCCAGCACCTCGATTTTGCGATGTTTGCGGCTCACACCGTCACCTCCACAATGGTCATGGTGTCATTGCCGAAGATATCCACCACCTTCACCGCCACCTTGCGCCGACCCGGCGGGCATTCGTGGGCGACGCTCTTCAGCTCCAGCGAGCGGTCTTTTTTGGTGCGGAAGCTCTGCCACTCGTTCTCGAACACATAATCGCCGGTCCACTGCTCCTCGGTTTCGCCGGTCTCGGGATTGACCACGCGGATGATCTCGCGCTTGCTCTCGAAATCGAAATCCACACTCCAGTAGTCGATCCAGTCGGTCCAGTGCTGGGTGAGCTGTTCACGTGTGATGATGCCGTCCTTGTCGCGGCTCACCTTCCAGATCTGGCCGCGCTCCACCACGATCCGGCAGCCCTTCTTCTTCATGCTGGCCTCGGCGTTGGCGATGGAATCCTGCGAATAGAATACCGAAAAGTCGGTCAATTCCACCGCTAGGGTGTTGCCCTTCACATGCGGCCTGACCTCAATGTAAGAGACATCGTGGAACACCACCTGGTTCTTCTCCACCGCCCGCTTGTCGAACACCTCGGCGGGGATGTACTTGGGCGCGATGTCTATGCCCTTGGCTCGCGCCTCGTCCAGTACGTTGGGAAACAGCCCCATCTCGAACTCGAAGCCAAGGATGTCCACCTTGGTGATGTGATGCTTGCGGCACTCCAGGATGATCTCTTCCACGAACAGCCGCGTGACCGGCAGGTTCACCGGTCCCACCGCCACCAGCCGTCCGGCGTGCTTGCCGTGGAAGCATTCGAACTGGCTAACCTTTTCCGCCCGGTAGGCGCGCAGGATCAAATCAAGGAAGGCCGCTTCCTTCTCCTCCAGTTGCCGACGTTGCTCCTCTTCGCGCAGGTTGGGGTTGACCCCGATGAAGTGCTGGCGCTCGTACTTGCCTAGGTTGAGAATCTCGAAGGCGCGGTAGTCCTTGCCTTCGTCTTTCAACTTCCGCTGCACACCGATCATGCGCTTGCGGGTGGTGTGGATGGCGAACTTGCCCAGATCGGTGGCGATCCACTTGCGACCAAGCTTCTCCGCCACGGCGGCGGTGGTGCCGGAGCCGCAGAAGAAATCGGCGACCAAGTCGTCTTCGTTGGAGGAGGCTTTGATGATGCGTTCGAGAAGGGCTTCGGGTTTTTGGGTGGGGTAATCTACGCGTTCCGCAACTCCCGATTGAAGGCTATTTATGTCTATCCAGTAATCTTCTGGAATTTTTCCTTCATCAAGATAGTACTTGTAGTATTTAGTTTCACCTTGCGCATTCTTAGTTCCATAAACCAGACGATATTTTCTTCCATCTTCGTCCGTTTCAAGTCTCCCTCCGAAAGACTGCTTTCCGGATTTCATTTCCACTCGGACAGCATTCCCATTGAAAATTTGCGATTCTGGCGTTTTTGCATATGAGAAAATAGTATTGTGTTTACGTCCAAACATACGCTTTGATTTTGCGCCCTGTGAAAAACACCAAATGATCTCGTTAAGTAGTGCGGATTTTCCAAATATTTCATCCAAGACTAGGCGAATAAAGCCACTTACCCGATAATCACAATGCACATAAATACTCCCATCCTCCGCCAGCAGATCGCGCATCAGCAGCAGCCGCTCGTAGATCATGGCGATAAAGGAGTCCGCCCCCTTGCCCCAGGTGTCGCGGTAGGCGATCTCTTCAAGGATATTGGGTTTCTTGGTGAATGTGTCGCTGCCGATCTCGATGTCCATGGAGAAGTCGGCGCCCACGTCGAACGGCGGGTCGATATAGATCAGCTTCAGCCCGCCCTGGGCTTCGATCTCCTCGCGCAGCGGGCCGTTCTTGAGGCTGGAGAGGATTAGCTTGTTGTCACCCCAAATCAGCTTGTTGGTCCAGCCCTGTAACTGCCGCCCACGGCCATCTAGAGAAATGCCGGCAGCCTTAAATAGCGGATGGTCGTTACGGGTATCCTCCGGCTTTTCGGCGCGCGGCTCGTCCACGTTTTCGATGGTCTGAAACGGCAGGACGATATTGCAGACCTCATGGGTCTTGCCATTCCACACCAGCTCTGCCTCGCGTTTATCTTCAAACAGCAGAAAGCGGTATTTATCCGGCAGCGGCTTGTCCGCCTCCAGATACCGAATAATCTCCTGCTTTTCCTGTTCGGTTATCCGCATGGCCTTTCCTCCCGATCAACTCTGCAAGTATGGTAACTTGTTTCGGATATTTCGAGCCTTTATCGCGAGCTCTAACCTGCCATCCGATCCGGCTTTTTCTCTTTACATGAAATCAATATCGGATTGGGCAATGCCCAGCCTGATTTGCCCAAGAAGCTACGCTTAGAAGGTGATGACCTCGTCGCTGTCGCTCTTGCTATTCAGATGCTCCCGGATCACTGCCAGGAAACGCTCGCCGTAGCGCTCCAGTTTCACCTCGCCGACACCGTGGACATGGAGCATCTCCGCTCGGCTGCGTGGCTTCAGCTCGGCCATGGAGATGAGCGATTTGTCGCCAAAGACGATATAGGGCGGTACATCGGCAGCATCGGCAATCTCTTTGCGCAGCGCACGCAGCGCCTCAAACAGTGCCTGATCATAATCGCCGGCGATGACCTGCGGTTTACGTGCAGGCCGCTCTTTTTTGACGCGCGGTTTTGGTTTGACCAGCTCCAGCTGCTCCTCTCCGCGCAGTAGCGGCCGCGCCTTGGCGGTGAATTTCAGCACATTGTAGTGATCCATATCCTGAAACAGGTAGCCGTGGTGAATCAGCTGGCGGAAGATCGAGCGCCATGCGTCGGTACTCTTGTCGGCGCCGATGCCGAAGGTGGAGAGTTGATCGTGCCGTGCCTGTTGAATGCGCTCCAGCTGGCGGCCGCGCAGCACATCGATCACGTAGGTGACGCCGAACGACTCGCCCAGTCGATAGACGCAGGAGAGCGCTTTTCGGGCATCTTCGGTGGCATCGTAGAGCTCTGGCGGATTGAGGCAGACATCGCAGTTGCCGCACTGTTTGTCGTAGCGCTCGCCGAAATAGTTGAGCAGCACCTTGCGGCGGCAGATGGTCGCCTCGGCAAATTGCAGCATGGCGTTGAGCTTGTACTGTTCGATACGCTGCTGCTGCGGATCTTCGATCTGGTCGATAAAGTAGCGCAGCGTGGCCAAGTCCTGCCCGCCGGAGAGCAGCAGCGCCTCGGCATCCAGCCCATCACGGCCGGCGCGCCCCGTCTCCTGATAATACCCCTCGATATTTTTCGGCAGATCATGGTGGACGACGAAGCGCACATCCGGCTTGTCGATGCCCATGCCGAAGGCGACTGTGGCGACCACCACCCGAATCTCATCGCGCAAGAATTCCTCCTGCACCGAGGCGCGCAGCTGATCACTCAGCCCGGCATGGTAGGCGGCAGCGGCGATCCCCTTGGCGCGCAGCTTGTCGGTCAGCTCCTCCACCCGTTTGCGGCTGAGCGCATAGATGATGCCCGATTCGTTGCGGTATTTGTCCAGAAACTGCATCAATTGTTCGAGCGGACGCGACTTCTCCATCACCTGATAGCGGATATTGGGGCGGTCAAAGCTGCTGATGTAGGTGTGCGCCTGCCCCAGCGCCAGCACGCGCACAATATCGTTGCGTGTCTGTGTGTCGGCGGTGGCGGTGAGCGCCATGACCGGTACGTTGGGGAAGTGGTCGCGCAGGGCGGTCAGGCGGGTGTATTCGGGGCGGAAATCGTGTCCCCATTGGGAGACACAGTGCGCCTCATCGATGGCGAACAGGGCAATATCGATGTCGGCCAGCCGTTGCAGAAAGTCATCGGCCACCAGCCGCTCCGGCGCGATGTAGAGCAGATCGAGCTCGTGGTTGTGCAGCTTGGCGAGCACGCTGCGCGCCTGCTGTGAGGAGAGGGAGGAGTTGTAAAACGCCGCCGAGATACCGTTGGCCTGCAGCGCATCGACCTGATCCTTCATCAGCGAAATCAGCGGCGAGACGACAATGCCGACACCGCGCCGCAGGATGGCGGGAATCTGATAGCAGAGCGATTTTCCGCCACCGGTCGGCATCAGCACAAAGGCATCCTGCCCGGCCAGCACATCGGCAATAATCGCCGCCTGATCGCCACGGAAATTGTCGTAGCCGAAGGCGGTGCGCAGCAGGCTTTGTGCCGCTTGCAGGGTGGGTGGTGTCTCCATTTCGTCTCTCATGGTCGGCTCAGGAATTGTGACCATGTTGCCGGCCATGGCGCTCTGAATTCGAGCGGTTGATCGCTCAGTGGGTGGCGGAAGCGGAGCCGCCAGGCGTGCAGCATCAGCCCGCGCCCGCCGATCGCCTTGAAGCGGCGCAGTTGATCTTTTTCAGCATATTTGGGGTCGCCGAGGATGGGGTGCCCCTCCTGTTGTAGCTGTACACGCAGTTGATGGGTGCGGCCGCTGTGCGGCATCAGCGCCATCAGTGCGTAGTCCAAGTGATTGCCGGATTGATCACGTGCCATCTCCATGATCACCTGATAATCGGTGGTGGCGAGTTTACCGGCCTCATCGTCGATCACCATCCGCTCGCCGCCGCGCAGCGCCCCTTTGCTCAGTCGCGACTGCATGCGTGCGGCGTGGGCGTAGGGGTGGCCGGCGACCAGCGCGAAGTAGGTCTTCTGCATCTCTCTTTGCCGGAATGATTCTGTGAGCTGACGGAGTCCATCGAGATGCTTGGCCAGCAGCAGTACGCCGGAGGTGTCGCGATCGAGCCGATGCGCCAGACGCAGGTCGGGCAGATCACGCTGCACCTTGAGTGCTTCAACCAGCCCCGCGGCATGGCCGGAGCCGCCGTGCACCACCATGCCGGCCGGTTTATTGACCACCAGCAGCAGCGCATCTTCGTAGATCACCGAGAGCTGATCGGCTGCGCGGGTCAGTTGATCGGACAGGTTGGGAGTAGGGGCGTCGCTGGCTTGACGCAGGCTCATGGGGAGGAAGATCTCATCGCCGCACTGCAGCCGCTGTTCCGGTTTGCAGCGCTTGCGGTTGACCCGCACATTGCCTTTGCGAATTAAGCGCAGAATGAGGGCGCGGCGTTCGCTGCCGAGCTGGCGGATGAGGGCGCGATCCAGCCGGCTGCCATCTTCATCGGCAGCGACGGTGAGGATGCCGCGTGCGTTGATGCTACTCATAGCGCTTTTTCGACCGCCACTTCATCGCAGTTGGAGAAGTGTGGGC
>Ga0256829_1001332_pt1 | contig 20594 bp, 18 predicted proteins | sample 131447metaG_FD_185979 | JGI IMG/M metagenome (GOLD analysis project Ga0256829, IMG submission 185979) | Hydrothermal vent microbial communities from Lau Basin, Pacific Ocean - 131-447 | ecosystem: Environmental > Aquatic > Marine > Hydrothermal vents | place: Pacific Ocean: Lau Basin | collected...
AGCGAAGATTGCTTTAAGTGAGGTTTCAAATAGACTCAAATCATTTTCCATGAGCGCATCATAGAGATTGTCTTGATAGTTGAGTTTTTCTGTCTTTTGATTGGTCATCAAATCTATCAAGTTATCTCCGAGTGAAGTTTTCACCTCTTCATTCGGGATTTTAAGTTTATACTCAAAACCACCTCTTCTTTTTTCTATTTGTTTTTCTATGGTTAAATACCCACTCTGATACAGTATTACTTCTAGGTCAATATTTGGGATGTCAAAGCTATCGAGAAGTTGTTCTCCTAGTATAATATTTGAAAGTTTTGGTAAAAAGTAGTTGTTTTTTTCTATCAATTTTATAAGAAATGTTGGGGTTCCTGTAGCAAACCAGTAGTCTCTATATTCAAAATCATTGCCTATAAACTGTAAAACATCAAAAGGGTTATACATAGCACTTTTTAAGAAGTTATAGCCATTGTACCAGTGTTGGAATTTTTCTAAATCTACATCTACAAGATAAGGTTTCAAAGATGTCTCTATATCGTTTTGAGAATAGCCACAAATATCTCCAAACTTTTTGTTGAGAGATATATCTGTAAGCATATTGAGTCCACTAAAGATAGAAGATTTACTAAATTTTGAAACTCCTGTGAGAAAGACAAAGCGGATATATTTATCATTTTCTTTGATGATACTATATAATCCTTTTATAAACTCTCTATGTATTTTTGCTTGAGCTTTATCTTCTATGACATCAAGAATTGGCTTATCGTATTCATCGATTAAAATCACCACTTTTTGATTATATTTTTTGTAAGTCTCTTTTATTAATTCATCAAAACAAGAAGATGGATTGTTTGTAGAAGTACAATCTATTTGCAATCTACTTTGATTTTCTCTAAAAACATCAAAGGCTCTCTCTTTGACTCCATCAAGTGTTTGCAAATCTCCAGCCCAACTTATTCTAATGACAGGATGTTTTTCAAAATCATATTTATCATAGATAAATAGCCCTTTGAAAAGTGCTTTATTCCCTTCAAAAATTTCTGATAAAGTATCAAGAAATAAGCTTTTTCCAAATCGTCTAGGGCGAGACAAAAAAACATAACTATAATTTTCTATTAATTCTAATGCCTCTTTTGTTTTATCTATATAGATGTAATTTTCTTCTCTTATTTTACTAAATGTTTGAATCCCTATGGGCAGTTTTTGGAGTTTCATAGTGTTAGCCTCCTATAGGTACTAAAGCTGGTTCAGAGTAGAGATAGCCTTGGGTATAATCTATGGCTAACTCTTCTATAATCTTTTGTATAGATTCATTATGGACAAATTCAGCGATACAAGGGATGTTTGCATTGTGTGCAAAAAAAGCGATTGCCTTAGTAATCTCATAGCTTTTTGGATTTGTATCTATATCTTTAATGTATTTTGCATCAATTTTTAAAAAATCTATCTCTAAGTCTAAGACCCTTTCAAAGTTTGAGTACTCTGTACCAAAATCATCAATAGCTATACTGTAACCAGCTTTTTTCAGTTCTCGAAGTTGTTGCAGATTATTGCGTTTAGAATTTGAGCTGACTCCTTCTAAAATCTCTAAAATAACTCGGGAAGGAGAGATGTTGTACTGGAGTGATTTTTGTGTAATATACTCTAAAAGGTATCTTTGACTTAAATCATCTTCTGTTATATTGATTGAAAAAGTAAAGTTATTGGCTTGCATCACTTGAAAGCTTTTATCAATCATTACTTTTGTAATCTCAGGAAGTAAACCAGAGAGTTTTGCAGGTTCTAAAAACTGATAGGGGCTGATAATCTCTGTTCCTCTTCGTATACGTGCTAAACATTCAAACTTGGTAATTGTTTTTGTTTTGTTGTCTCGAATACCTTGGAAAAATGGAATGATGGCATCTTCATTTAAAGCATCATGGAGGGTGTTGTTGGCTTCTATAAAAGATTGTCTTTGTGCTTGGTCAATATTTTCTTCATCTTGTTTAAAAATATAGAGGGCATTTTTTCCATGCTCTTTGGCTTGCTTGAGTGCTAAGGCACTATTACGTAAGTTATACAAGCTTCCATAACTTGCACCATATGTAAAAGAGATGTTGAGTTTGATGTCATTGATGGTAATTTCTTGAGAGTAAAAACATTGTTTTATCTCGTTTACCATGTTCTTAATATCAATTTCTGTCTCAAAGAGCATTGCAAACTCATCAGAATTTACACGACAAGTGGCTTGTGTCTTAAAGTTATATTTTAAAATATTCGCAATTTCTTGAAGGAGTTTATCGCCAATGGCAAAGCCATATGCAGTATTGATGTAGCTGAAGTTGTTGACATTGAGTAAGATAAGTGTTTGTGCTGTGTTCGAGCTTAAAAGCTTATCGAGATAGACTTTGTTATGGAGTTTTGTGATGTCATCAATATACATTGCTTTGTGCGACTTTTCTTGTGCTTTTTTGAGAGCAGTAAGGTCACTAAAAATGGCAAGATAGTTACTGATTCTGTTATTTTCATCTTTGATAGCACTGATGCTTGTCCATTGCACAATCTCATTGCCATTGATATCATGGTTAGTGAGTTCTCCTGAATATTTGGAAGTATTTTCAATTCTTTGCCACATCGCCTTGTAAAATGTATCATCATACTGTCCAGAGGAGAGTATTCTTGGGTTTTTGCCTAAAATATCTTTTTTTGTGTAGCCATAAATCTTTGTAAATGCTTCATTGATTTCAATGATGTTCTTTTGTGCATCTGTGATGAGGATTCCTTCCGTTGCATTTTGGGCAGCGGAGGAAAAAAGTTTGATTTGCTGTTCTGTCTCTCTATGAGAAAGTACAATTTTTACAATAGTAGCACCGACTTCTAAGAGTTTTTTATGAAAAGGGGCAGGGGAACGGTGTTCAAATGAAGAGAGAGCAAATGTCCCTAAAGGATGTGCTTTCTCATCTCGAACAGGTGTTGACCAACAAGAACACAGATTATAATCTACTGCAACTTGTCGTAAGTCTTCCCATCGGCTATCATTAAAAGTATCACTAACATACTGGGCTTCATTTTTAAAAACAGCATTTCCACAAGAACCACCACCTGAGCCTGGTTGTAAGTTTTCAAGAGCATCATGCCCTGCTTGTGGTACAGAAGGGGCGACTAACACACTCATAAGTCCTGTACTTTTGTTCAGCATCATGATAGAAGCGACGGCATTTGGCAAAAGTTTTTCTGCTAAAAAGCAGAGTTCTTCTAAGATAGTAATATAATTTTCTCTTGCAGCAATTTTTTCTAAGATGGTTTGTTGAAAATCTAAGATTTCATTATACTCTTTGGGGCTAATAGGAACTTCATTGTGTGACATTACAACTCCTCTTTTAGGGTAACTCGGTTTTGTTGGTAGATTGCTGATTTTCCTTCGAGGGAGTGTTTCGAGGAGCTGAGAAAATTGACCCCTGCTGTTCCACTATAGATGAGAACACAATCTTCTCTTAAGTCATTATTATATCGTACTTTGAGTATAACACTTCCTTCACTCGAAGAAACACGCAAAGGAGTATCCTCTTTGTAACCGAGATTACTATGAATATAGAGATATTGTTCGCGTTGAAACTGCGAGTTGAGACTTTTTGGACTTTTTGGTGTCAGTAGGTGTAACTCTTCACCACCAAGATTTACTTTTTCAAACTCTTCTAAAAAAATGAATTCCCCATCGTCTGTGTCAAAACCATCTTTATAAGGAATGGCTTCTCTTTTTATCTCGTACTCTGTATCATTTATTTTCTCTGCAAAGCTCTGAAAATGTTCTAAGTATGCTGCTTCAGATTGGAGGGAAATACCAAATACTTGACATAAAAAGGCACTTAAAGCATACTCACTGATACCAATGTTTGATTTTTTTTGTTGGGGCATAAGGTGAAGTGCATTATGGGAGTAAGAGGTACGGATGTCATTTTTATAGAGAAAACTTTTTGCAGGAATCACTAAGTGGGCAACTTTGCTTGTCTCATTTTCATCTAAACCAAAATAGATGAGATTTTTTACCTTCGCCATGCTTGTTTGGACTCTTTGTGTGTTTGGCATTTGTGCAAGCGGATTGGCACCTTGCACAAACACTGTTTCAAATGCAGAAAAATCACAGTTTACCTTTGAAACTCGTGGTGCTTTTGTCATAAATGGAGAGACTATATTTGCCTGAGATGCCCCGAGGTAAGCAACACCACATCCCTCTTTGTTGAAGAGACCAAGGGCAACACCAAATGCATCTATAGCTTGCATCACTTCTGCACCATCTGCATACTTTTGTATGCCAACACCACAAACGATAGCGACTTTTTTGTGGTGTACAAGCTCTAAAATAGTACCGATTTCACCCAAAGTAACATTGATTTCTTCTAAAGTCGCTTTAATCCGAATCCCTTGAGTGAGTTCATAATACTCTTCAAATTCACTCGCAAACTCTTCTAAAAAGGCTTCATCACACATATCATTGATATGGGCAAAACGAGTGAGTAACATTGCGAGATATAAATCTCCATGGGGCTTGATTTGGATATGCACATCTGCAGATTTTGCAATTTGTGTTTTGATAGGGTCTATGACGATGATTGTTTTTTCTTTGAGAGAAGGGAGAAGATGAGAAGAAGTAGTGTGTGGATTTCTTCCCCAAAAAATGACGACATCAGATTTTTTGATTTCATCCATACTCATGTTTTTGTTGCTTCCACGCCCATTGATAATCCCTGCTTCACCTGCACCATCACAAAGTGTACCTTCTGTTAAATTTGCACCAAAAGAGGCAAAAAAATGATCAGTCACTGCTTGCATGAGGGCAAAGTTGCCAGAACCCCTATAGTGCAAAACAGAAGAGTTATCTGTGCTTTTGAGTATCTCTATGAGTTTTGCTAAAGCTTCTTCTATTGTAATCTCTTTTCCCATAAAAGAGGGCTTTTGAATAAACTGTTGCTTTTCATAATGGTTGAGATGTGAACATAAAAAGCCTTGTGTTCTGTGGTCTTTACTAGGCTTTATCTTTCCATCAACATAGTCAATTTGACACGCGTCATAACAATCAAGAGGGCAGGCTGTCTTACTCATCTTTTAACTCGATTTGTGCAAGTTTAGAAAAAGTCTTGGGTGCTTTGATGATAATCTGTGCTTTGTATTTTGAGATGTTAACACTATCTGTAATCTTGAGAAGCCTATTGATTTTATAAGCAGTGCGTTTGCCATCGATATAGATGATTTTCTTTTGTGCATCGGCGACATCTGTTGCATCTAAATAGAGAGTAAGAATGGCTTTGGAGGTATCTGCTATTTTTGCGACAAGCATTGCAGGGTTAACGACCTGTCCTTTTTTTACAAAGAGTGCATAGAGTGTAAAGCCAGCATTTGAAAAGTTTTTATCTTTGATGCTTTTTTGGAGTTGTGCTTTACGAAGTTCTAAATCTGCCATTTGTGTTTTGAGTGTATTGTTCTCTTTTTCTATGGCAAGATAACTATTTTGACTACTTATTAGGTCATAAAATTCTTTGTCTTTTTCTATCCGAGATTTGATTTTGAGGTTTTTTATCTCTGCATAATTTTTTTGCTTCTTTTTTAAAAGTGCTTTAAAATTTTGCAAGATTTTTTGATTTGTTTGCATGGTACTTGCATAGATAAGGAGTTTCTCTCTCACGGCTTGTAACTCTTTTTTGTCAAGTTGTGCATCTACTTTTATATAAGGTTTTGAAGTCAATCTTTTGCCCAACATATTTTCATCGCTGAGTGTCACTATGCCACTGACATTAGAAGATATCTCTCTCATTTCGTAGGGGGCTACTTTTGAGTAGTAAATCTTTGCAAAGAGGGTAGAGTAGAGGAAAATTAAGAGTATAAAAAATTTCAATTTTAAAAGCCTTTCATGATTTATACTTATTTTATCACTAAATTATTAATATTTATGCCTTATTCATCCTATTTTAGATATTATTAAAGCATATTTAATATAAAGGGTATTTGATGTCTTTACTAGATAATGTTGATGCTTCTACAAATCTTGCTAAAAATAATGAATTGCAACTTTTAGTCTTTCGAGTAAGTCATAGTAACGAGTCTGCATATTATGCGATAAATGTTTTTAAAACACGTGAGGTTGTTGAAGCAAAACACCATTTTTTAACACAAATTCCATCTGCAGATGCTTTGTTAGAAGGGACGATTATGTTACGGAATTTACAGATTCCTATCTTAAATCTCCCTGCATGGCTTGGGATTTCTTTAAGTAAGGAAGAGATACAAAAGTCTAACATTCTCATCTGTGATTTTAATGGAGTTATCATTGGATTGCGTATTATGTCAGCATTTCGAGTTATTAAGAAAAACTGGAATGAAATGCATGCACCTGATGGCTATAGACTCAAAGATGATGGACTTGTGATGAATGATACAAGACTTGAAGATGGAAGTCTCTGTTTGATTTTAGATTATGAAAAATTCCTTTCAGATGTTATCCCACAAGCTATGGTAAATGTTGAAGAAGATACAGCAAGTCTTATCGATGTTGACATTCCTGAATCTTTAAAACAGGGAACTGTCCTCATCGCTGAAGATTCAAAAACTGCACAACGTGCATTGACACAAATTTTTGCTAATGCAAGAATCGATATGCAAATGTTCAACAATGGGAAACTCTTAATGGACTATGTTAATTCATTAGGTGAAAATGCAGCAAATATTACAGCAATTATTACAGATATAGAGATGCCTGAGATGTCTGGTTTTACAGTGCTTCAAAAATTAAAAGCGAGTCCTTATGCTCAAAATGTTCCTGTAGTTGTCAATAGCTCAATGACAGGAAACAATAACAAACGCGAAGCGGAAGTTCTAGGAGCAGATGGCTTTATAGATAAAACAAAGAGTCATAATATAATTCCATTGATTGTTTCACTTTTAGAGAAGTAAACGAAGAGAAGAATGATGTGCATAAAATGCACATCTTCTATTTGCTTATGCAAATAGAGAGATAAGAACACCTGCCGCAACAGCTGAACCGATTACACCTGCAACATTTGGACCCATTGCATGCATAAGAAGCATATTTGTACGGTCATACTCCATACCAACTTTGTTTGATACACGTGCTGCCATAGGAACAGCAGATACACCTGCTGAACCGATGAGTGGATTGATTTTATGACCTGGGAAAAGGTTCATAAATTTTGCCATAAGAACACCAGCTGCAGTACCAACACCAAATGCAATGATACCAAGAGCCATGATAAAGAGAGTCTCTGGAACTAAAAACTGATCTGCCGCGAGTTTTGAACCAACACCAAGACCTAAGAAAATAGTGACAATGTTAATCAATGAATTTTGTAAAGTGTCATTTAAACGTTCAACTACACCTGATTCTTTTAAGAAGTTACCAAACATAAAGGCACCGATAAGTGGTGTAGACTCTGGTAAAACTAAAATAGCCAAAGAGAGAACAACAATAGGAAAAACAAGTTTTTCTAAACGAGAAACATGACGAAGTGTTGTCATCTTGATTTTACGTTCTGCCTCTGTTGTCAATGCGCGCATAATAGGAGGTTGTATGATTGGTACCATCGCCATATAACTATATGATGCAACGGCTATAGCCCCAAGTAACTCAGGTGCAAGTTTAGTTGCAATAAAGATAGATGTCGGACCATCCGCTCCACCGATGATAGAGATAGCAGAGGCTTGTTTAAGTGTAAAATCAACATATCCCATTTGTGCTAAAACCATAGCTCCAACAAGTGTTCCGAAGATACCAAACTGTGCAGCCCCACCAAGGAGAGCAGTTTTAGGATTTGATAGAAGTGGACCAAAGTCAGTCATCGCACCAACACCCATAAAGATGATGATTGGGAAAAGCTCATTTGAGAGTCCTGCTTCATAGATAACACCTAAAAAGCCATGAGGACCTGCAATACCCGCAATAGGGATATTGGCTAAGAAACCACCAAAAGCAATAGGGAGAAGAAGTAGGGGTTCAAAACCTTTTGCAATCGCTAACCAAAAGAGTAAAAAGGTAATCAAAATCATAATAATACGACCCAAACCTTTACTAAAATCACTCATAGGTTTCCCTGTTGCACTGAGTTCATCAGCGCGAGGATGTATAAAAGCAACGATACCTGTTGATTTTAAAAAGCCAGTAATCATTTCTGAGAATGGCTTTGATTGATAAGTCTCTTCTTGATGTGCTGACATAGTTTGTGTAGACGTCGCTGCATGCTCATTTGCCATTACATTTGTAAATGATAAAAGCATAAAGAGTGCAAGAAATTTAAGTACAATATTTTTCATCAAATTATCCTATAACAGCTACGACTTGACCTTCTACAACTTTATCATTTGTAGCAACATTGATAGTTTTTAAAACTCCGCCTTTAGGTGCAACGACATCAATTTCCATTTTCATAGACTCTAAAATCATGATAACATCGCCTTCATTAACACTTTGCCCTGGATTAGCAACAATTTTCCAAACACTTCCCGGAAGTAATGCTTTTATCTCAATTCCGTCACCACTTGATGCAGGTACATGAGTGCTAGGTGTTGCTGTTGCTTCACCATTTACTTCTGTTACTTGGATGTTTGCATCACCCTCAGCTACTTGAACACTAAATTTTTGACCATCTACTACTACTGTATAATTTCCATTTGCCATTGAACTTCCTTTACAATCTTCTTTCATTTCTGATATTTTTCGTACATTTAACTCGCCTTCACCTTTGAGAAACGAGATACCTTTGTCTTGACATGCTGCTGCTATGAAGATATTTTCTTCTGTGATTTCAATATCTTCTTCTTTGAGTACATTTATCCAGCTTTCTAAAGATTTTGCAGGATCTGCATCTGCTAAATCAAGTGCTTTTTCTGTTGTTGGAAGTAAGTTTAATTTCTCACTTGCGATTTTAACAATCTCTGGATCCGGTGCTACTGGAGTTTTTCCAAAATAACCAAGAACCATACGTCCATATCCTGGAGCGATAGCGTTCCATGGACCTTGCATTACATTGTTAAGTGCTTGTTGGAAGTAAAATTGTGAAACTGGAGTGACTGATGTTCCATAACCACCTTTTTCAACTACTTCTGTCATTGCTGCAATAACTTCTGGAAATTTATCTAAGATGTCATTATCACGCATCATTTGTGTATTTGCAGTAAGTGCGCCACCTGGCATTGGTGAAAATGGAATGATTGGAGAGACCATTGTTGCCTCTGGTGGCATAAAGTAATCACTTAAACAAGATTGTAACTCTTTTTGATATGTGAGTACTTTTTCTATCTCTAAGCCACCAAGGTCATAATTTGTTCCCTTTGTTGCATGAAGCATAGTTAAAATATCGGGCTGACTCGTTCCACCACTCACAGGTGAAGCTGCCATATCTATACCATCAACACCTGCATCTAAAGCTGCAAGGTAAGATGCTACTGAAACACCAGCAGTTTCATGAGTATGTAAACGTAAGTGCATATCTTCAGGAATCAGTTTTCGTGCCATTTTAATAGTTTCATACACTTTTTTAGGGTTTGATGTCCCTGAAGCATCTTTAAAACAGATACTATCGTAAGGTATACCACTTTCTAAAATGTCACGAAGTGTTTTCTTATAAAAAGCAACATCATGTGCGCCATGACAACTTGGTGGTAAATCCATCATTGTTACAACAATCTCGTGTTTTAAACCATGATGTACAATTCTTTCACCCGAGTATTTGAGGTTTTCAATGTCATTGAGTGCATCAAAGTTACGAATTGTTGTTGTTCCGTGCTTTTTGAACATTTTTGCATGCAAATCAATCAGTTCTTTTGAACCAGTGTCAAGCATAACAGTGTTTACACCACGTGCAAGTGTTTGTAAGTTTGTATCTGGACCAACAATTTCACGAAATTTGTCCATCATTTCAAATGCATCTTCTCTTAGGTAAAAGTAGAGTGATTGAAAACGTGCTCCACCACCAAACTCAAAGTGGTTCACACCAGCCATTTTAGCCGCTTCTACTGCTGGAAAAAAATCATCCATGAGTACACGACCGCCATATACTGACTGAAAACCATCTCTAAAACTTGTGTCCATTACATCTATAAATTTTTTAGCCATTTGTATCCTTAACCTTCTCTATGATGTTTTATCGCTGCTGTAATCGCTGCTATAATTGTTTTGTTGTCTTTTTTTGCTGGAGCCGTAGCATCAGCTGCTTGTGGTTCAGGAAAAAATCTATCTATAACTTTTGCCATTGCTTGCATAACAAAAATCATAACGATAAGGAAGACAAACACTGTTCCCATTCCTAATCCCATAAATTTAAACCCTTCTAGTATGAGGTTCGTTTCCATAAATTACCTTTATTCATAATTTGTCCGATTAGTATAGTATAAATATGTTTAAAAAGAGTTTTCTATAGAATATTTTTTCTTTAAAATATGAAGGCTTGTTACTTTTTAGTCTATCTTTGATATAATACAAAAAAAGGAAGAATAAAAATGATTTTTGGAATGTATGAACAAGATTTTATGGCGTATGTGATATTTGGAATACTATTAAACTTTGTATTCTCGATTTTATTTGGCATTTACCTTACAAATAACATTGGAATGCAAGAGATGATAGAAGCAAAAGGAGACAAAGAACAACCTCTTCTTGTTGGATTGAGCCTTTTTATCCCTTTCGCTAAAATGCTGATAACACTTTATAGAGTGGCAATCCTGCAACTTTACTTTTTAAACAAAGGGCTTTCTCATAAAGAATTTTGGGTTTATATGACACATAAAGAAGAGAATCATTAAATATGCAAGATTTAAAACTTAAATTTATTCTGAGTATTTTAGCTGGAATAGTATTTTCGTTTGTCTTCATTTTGCTTGCATTTGCTTTACCTATAAAAGATAAAAAACAGATGGTTATTGCAAAACCAAAAGGAAAGTTAGAACAAATCTCTCATGCTGTAAGAACTAAGTAACTTCTTTTATAAGCTGTAAAGCCTCATAAGCATGATGTGGTTTAAGTTTTAAGGCACATGCTTCTAAAATCTTAAGTAAAACTTCAATACTCTCTAAATCAGTCTCTGTCATAAGTTGATTCAATATTTGAACAGAATCTTTTATACGTAGATTTCTAGCAACACCGAGGTTTTTGTGAATGGTGTCTCGTAAAGGGGTAAAATCAAGTTCTTTTGTATAGAGCTTTTCACTCTCTAAAAACTGTATCTGTTTACGGAGTGTAACATTTGTTTGTACTAGTTGTACAGAGAAATCTTCTAGAAGTTCATGAATAAGTTCTGTATCAATGCCAAGGGCTTCAATCGTTTCTTCTTCATCATAAGTGTATGGTTGAGAAAAAAAGGCATCATAGAGGTCATAAGCATTGTTTACATAGATTCTCATTCTATAATTTTTTTCTTTACGATTTTCAATTAATGTTGATAGATTCATATATTTAAGATAGCACTTTTTAGTCACAAAAAGTACTATCTTTGGTAAATTATGATTTAAAATTTAAAAGTGCTACAAAATAACACATATTAAATTATTTATACTGCTTTTGTAATAATGCGATTTAATCTTGCGATAAAGTCAGCAGTATCCGCAAGTTCTTGACCTTCAAAAAGTTTTGCTTGGTCTAAAAGTACATGAGCAGCATCTGCAATGAGGTTCTGATCCGCTGAATCTTTGAGCTTCATAAGTAACTCATGTTTTGGGTTAATTAAAAGAATTGGTGCTGGTTCTGGTGCGCCTGTATCTTGTCCCATCTGTTTCATCATTTGTGCCATTTGGTAGGCAGGGTCTTCTTTGTCAATTTTGAGTGCAACGGGAGAATCTGTAAGCTCAGAAGTTGTTTCTACTGCTTTTACATTTTCACCGAGTGTTTCTTTAAACTCTTTTGCGAGACCTTCGTAAGTTTTTGCAACTTCTTCTTCTGCTTTTTTCTCTTCTTCACTCTCTTCAAATTTAGCATCTGAAACATGTACAAGTTTATACTCTTTATAATCTGTAACCATTGGGAAGATGATAGTATCTACTTCTTCATTTAAAACAAGTACATCAATATTACGAGATTTGAACTTCTCTAATGTTGGAGAGTTTTTAAGAAGTGATAGTGATGATTTCCCTGTAATGTAGTAAATCTCTTTTTTTGCTTCATCTACATTTTTGATATACTCTTCAATCGTTGTTACTTCATCTGAATTGAGATGGTGAAATTGTAAAAGTTCTAAGATTTTTTCACGGTTTGCAAAATCATTGTAAAGTCCTTCTTTGAGAACATTTCCAAACTCAGCATAAAAGAGTGCATACTTTTCTGTATCTTTTTTCGCCATTTTCCCAAGTTCACTGAGTACTTTTTTGACAGAAGCATTTTTGATTTTTGCCATGACTGCGTTTGATTGTAAAATCTCACGAGAAACATTCAGTGGTAAATCTTTTGAATCAATTACACCACGTAAAAAACGCAAGTAAGGAGGCATCAATTCTTTTTCATCATCTGTGATGAACACACGATTGATATAGAGTTTGATACCTGTTTGGTAATCGACTCTATACAAATCCATAGGGGCTTTAGAAGGGATGTAGAAAAGAGTTGTGTACTCAACAGCACCCTCTGCTTTGTTGTGCATCCAAGTAAGTGGTTCTTCACTTGAGTGAGCGATAGAGCTATAAAAATCTTTATACTCTTCTTCTTTTATCTCTTTTTTAGGCATTGTCCAAAGTGCATTTGCTTTGTTGATTTGGACATTTTCTATTTCAGTTTTTGAAGGTTCAACTTCTTCTTTGCCCTCGTCATCCATGACAGCTGGGATATGTTTTTCTTTATCCATAAAGATAGGGAAAGGAATGTGGTTTGAGTACTTTTTGACGATAGATTCGATTCTATGTTCTTCTAAAAATTCTGCTTCATCATCGTTAAGGTGCATTACGATTGTTGTTCCATGTCCATCTTGTGTAGTGTTTTCTAGTTCAAATTCACCATCGCCAGCACTTGTCCACAAGAAAGCTTGTTCTTCGCCTGCTTTTTTTGTTGTCACTTCTACTTTATGAGCTACCATAAAACAAGCATAAAAACCAACACCAAACTGACCAATAAGGTTAGAATCTTCTTTTTGATCGCCTGAAAGGTTTTCTAAAAATGCTTTTGTACCAGACTTCGCGATAGTCCCAAGATTGTTCATTAAATCTTCTTCATTCATACCGATACCAGAATCTTTAATCGTTAAAGTTTTTGCTTCTTTGTTTGCAACGATGTCGATACGAGGTGTAAATGCAACATCTTTATACTTCTCATCTGTTAAGACTAGCATATTGAGCTTATCAAGTGCATCTGAAGCATTTGATACCAACTCGCGTATGAAAATCTCTTTGTTTGAATATAATGAGTGAATCATTAACTGTAACATTTGGTTTGCTTCTGTTTGAAACTGATGTTTTGCCATCTTTAAATCCTTTTGTTGTAATTATGTTTGTAATATTATCAAAAAAAAGTTAATAATTGCAAATTATATCAAATATATTGAGTCATTATGACTAAGGTTTATTTAGTCAATATCTATTTTATATCAAAAAAACAAATATTTAGTTATACTTCTTGTATGAAAACAGATTTTATAGACCAGATTGAACCGACACCTAAACTCCATTCTAAAAAGTGTAAAATGATTGCATTTGGGATAAGAGTTTTTTTGCAATATTCACTGTATGTTTTACTTCCACTCCTTTGGTATGAGTATGATTATTTTGTGGCAATAGCCTCTACTCTTTTGGGATTTATTGTGATTGGGATTGTCCGTTCTAAACTCAGAAATAGTGTAATTCCTCCAAGTCAAAGAGAGTATCAGTATAGTGACCAAGGCATTGCAGATTGGTACACAGCTCGGGAACTATGCTTCTAAAACTTTTTTTACTTTTTATAAGTGTTTCTGTTCTTTGGGGAATTGACATAGATGAAAACACCTCGGGGGTAGATATTCTCTCAAAATCCTATATCTATATTGATAAAAAACATATAACAAAAACAAGAGATATTCTTGATTATGAATTTAAACGCAGTTATAAAAATAGTGTTGGTTTGGGATTTGTGGATATGTACTCCTTATGGATAAAATTTCGACTGAAAAATACGCAAAATAAAACGATTACGAAGATTATAGAGTATGATAATCAAGAGACAGAAGACATTTACTTTTATAATGGACTCAGTACTACTTTAGATGGTATGTTTCATATGCATAAAAGTCGTTATAGCATCAATCCTATATTTAAGATAAAATTAGCACCCTACGAAGAAAGAACCTATTACATAAAAGCACACTCTAGAATTTCGACATTGATTGCAAAAGTTGTTATTTGGAATGAGCATGATTTTAAGTTTCATGACCAAAAGCATAAACTCTATCTCTTTATCTTTTTTAGTATTATTATTACACTTTTTTTATATAACTTTATGATTTATGTCTTCACCAAAGATAAGGCATATATGTACTATGTTATTTATCTTTTTGGCATTGTGATATTTCAGGCAATTTACTTAGGTATTGCACAGCTTTACTTCTTTTCTAACCTTCTGACAGTAGAAATCACTAAGGCTACTTTTGGGTATATTTCGATTCTTGTTGTACCTATTATTTTGTTTACACAGGAGTTTTTAAATACCCATAATTTTCCTCGTATAGATAAGATTTTAGGGGCTTATCTCTATATACTCCCTATCTTAGTACTTTTGAGTTATGACAATATCATTTTTAATTTGAATATTATTGTTGTTTTTATTCCTTTAGGGATTACGATTATTTGGAGTGGTTTTTATGCTTTATATAAAGGAGAAAAACAAGCTCGATTTTACATAGGGGGCTGGACATTTGTCGTAATTTCCTTGCTGCTTTCTGTTGTAAAATCAATGGGTTTGATAGATATATCAGATGATTTCCAGTACTTAAATGAAATTGCTTTTGTGCTTGAAGGTTTCTTCTTCTCTATTGCATTAGCACACCGTATCAACATACTTTCTGAAGAAAAAGAGAGTGTCAATCAAAAACTTGCTCGTTTTCAACGTCAAGAGCAAGAGCGACTTAAAGAGCTTGTCGATGAAAAAACATTGAAGTTACAACAATCACTCCATGAAAAAGATTTACTCTACCAAGAACTCAACCATCGAGTAAAAAACAATCTTCAAATGATTTTGGCACTTATCAAACTACAAATATCTAAAACACATTTAGAGCAAACAAAGGGAGAATTAGAAGTGACAAAAAATAGAATTAATTCTATATCAACCTTGTATGAAAAGCTGAATATCAATAGTGCAGAACATAATCTCAGTACTTTAGAATATACAAAAAGTGTAGTACAAAGCTTTAGTCCCAATTTCGCAAAAGATATTGAGGTTGATTATGCACTAGAATATGACTTAAATGTGGATTCATTGGTTTACTATGGACTGATACTCAATGAACTTGTGACAAATGCGATGAAGTATGCTTTTACTACATCGACACTTCAAGAAAAGAGAATTACGATAAGTCTTACAAAGAAGGAGAAGCTTCTTTCTTTGATAATAGCGGATAATGGAAGAGGTTATAGAGAAAAACGAGAGGGTTCTTTAGGCTTAGAAATTGTCAATACATTAGTTACTAAGCAACTCTTTGGTACTATAAACATACAATCTGAAAATGGAACAAAAATAACAATAGAATGGGAAGAGAATGAATAACTTAAATGTCCTTATCATAGAAGATGAGAGTTTGGTTGCAATGGAGTTACAAGTAGCCATAGAAAATATGGGGCATAGAGTTGTTGAGTATGCGACAAGTGTACCAATGGCAAAAAAATTTATTGAAGCATTTGAGATTGACCTTATTTTAATGGATATTAATCTCAATGAGAGAACAAATGGAATAGAACTTTATAAAGAACTTTTATTAGAGACACCGATTATCTATTTGACTGCGTATACCGATGAAAAAACAATGTCTCAAGCCATAGAGACAAATCCTTTAGGTTACTTGATAAAACCACACACAGAAGATGAACTCAAAGCGATTATAAAACTTGCAGAGTATAAGATAAAGAACATTGAAAAAGTACCACAAACAGTCGAAGCATTAGTAGAAGTTGGCAAGGGCTATTTCTTTGATATGCAAGAAGAACAACTTTTTTATAGGGATTTAGCTGTGAAGTTGACGATGAAAGAACGCGGACTTTTAAAGATTTTGATTGAGGCGAAGGGAAAGATTGTGAAGTTTGATAAAATTGAGCAAACATTATGGAACGGAGAGCCTGTCAATAACACCTCTTTAAGAACATTAATCTATCGTGTACGAAGTAAATTAGAGCATAAATTAATAGAAAGTGAGTTTAATGTGGGCATTAAATTACTAACAAAAATAGAAAGGAAAAGAGTATGAAAGAATTTTTTGAAAGAGTAGAAGATGAGAATCTTGTAGGGATTGAGATAGATATGAATGCCTATGGATATAGTCAAAAGTTCTCGTGGCTTTTAAGTATATTTGTGAAGTTTGATGCACAACAAAAAGAAGATAATGCTTTTGAAGAGTTTTTGGAGACAAAAGAGTCACTTATCATTGCACTTGAACATTCAGGAAAAGCAAAGTATGTGGGAATGCGTATGGTAGATGGATGGAGTGAGTTTTATTTTTATGCAGACTCTGCAAAAAATCTTGATAATATCGTGGCAAAAATGCTTCAACCAAGTAACTATATCTATGAAAGTAATGTTGTCAAAGACAATAAATGGGATTTTCATTATAAAAATCTTCTGCCAAGTGACTTAGAACTTGCACATATTCAAAGTGAAAAAATCATTTTTTTACTCCAAGAAGAAGAAGATGATTTATCCGTTATTCGCCCTGTGGAACACTACCTCTCTTTTAGTACTCCAACGCAAAAAAATCGTTTTGTAAATACTTTAGAACTTGAAGGATTCAGCTTTAAAGATGAGATTGAGAGTGATACATTTGAACATGGGATTGCCCTTGTAAAAGAGCATAATATTACTTCTGATGAGGTGAAAAAAAATGTCACATTACTTTTTGAAGCGGTGAAAAAAGAGCATGGTTTTTATGAGGGATGGAGTACAGTTTTAGCTGAAGAACTCAAGGAAGTAGCACTTTAGTATGTTCAAAATCTTTGGAGCTATCAATTACCTTATCGTCGTTTTTCTAAATGCATTTACCGATTTAGGGCATAAGATAATTATTCAAAACACTATTTTTAAAGTGTATGATGGGGATATTCTCATTGTTTTGACAACCGTGGTCAATGCACTTATTCTTTTACCTTTTATCATGATGTTTTCTCCTTCAGGATTTTTAGCCGATAGATTTGCCAAAAATAGCATTATGAAACATTCGGCTGCATTTGCTGTGTTGATTACACTTGTGATTACGTATGCTTATTATGAGGGGCTATTTTTGCTTGCATTTGGGATGACATTTTTGCTGGCTTTACAAAGTGCCTTGTATGGACCTGCAAAATATGGTTACATCAAAGAGCTTTTCGGAATACGATTTATCACGAGTGCCAATGGTGCTGTGCAGGCAGTCACAACCCTTGCTATATTGAGCGGAATTATTTTTTATACTGTTTTGTTTGAGGGTGCTTATTCTCCAAATGCAAAGCATGAGCATGAAGTCCTCCAATCTATCGCTCCCTTAGGATGGCTTTTAGTTGCTGGTTCACTCATCGAGTGGTTTTTAGCTTCTAAACTCCCTACTACGATGCAAGAAGTATCTCAACGCAGCTTTCATTTTAAACGCTATATTAGGGGAGAGTATCTTTTTAAAAATCTTACAACGCTCAAACGCAAGCCTGAAGTCTATCGAGCTATTGTTGGTTTGGGATTGTTTTGGTCAATCTCTCAAGTCGTATTAGCGATATTTGGAGAGTATGCAAAGAGTAAACTCGGGGTTACAAATACCATTTATGTTCAAGGGGTAATGGCATTAGCAGGATTGGGCATTGTCACGGGTTCTCTTTTAGCAGCAAAATATTCAAAATATTTTATCAACATGGGACTTGTGAGCATAGGTGCTTTTGGGATTACTTTACTTGTTTTTTCTATTCCTTTTGTGCATTCAATGAATGTAATGGCTATGATGTTTATGAGTTTTGGCGTTTTTGCAGGATTTTTAATGGTTCCTTTAAATGCACAGATTCAGTTTTTGTCACCGCGTGTACATTTAGGAACTGTGATTGCAGGGAGTAATTTTATACAAAATATTTTTATGTTTTTCTTCTTAGTTTTGACAACACTTTTTGCCTACTTTGGCATGAATTCTGACTCTCTTTTTTTTATAATGGCGGGAGTAGGGGCATATCTCTTTTGGTTGCTGTTTCAACGCTATGATGTCGATACTTTTTGGGCGATTATGGAGATATTTGGAAGGACTCGTCATATCTACCATTATGTCGGTTTAGAAAATATACCAAAAGAGGGTGGTGTTTTACTTCTTGGAAATCATGTGAGTTGGTTAGACTGGATTGTAGTACAACTCCCACTCAAACGCAAGATAAACTTTATGATGGATAAAGAGATATACCATTGGTGGGGTTTTCATGCAATCTTTAAAAAAGGGGAGACGATTCCTATTTCCAACAAAGCCTCAAAAGATGCCTTTGCAGAGGCACACAAAAGATTAGAAGAGGGTAAAATCGTAGGTATTTTTCCCGAGGGAAAGATTAGTGATGATGGAGTATTAGGAAAATTTTACCGTGGTTATGAGATAATTCCAAAAGATTATAATGGTGTGATTGTCCCTTTTTTTATAGAAGGGATGTTTGGGAGTACTTTTAGCAAGTATAAACCAAAGCAGAAAAAAAGCTTTTTTAAACGCAGGGTTATTACCGTGCATTATGGTAAGGCTATCAGTAAAGATACAAAGACAGAAGATGTCAAAAAAATAATTCAAAATCTCAAGGAAAAATATGAGTAAAAAACTCAATAAACCAAAACATAATCTTTTTCGCAACGGTGGCTATGCGATTGAAGGGCTTGTAGATGTGATAAAAAATGAAACCTCTTTTAAATGGCAACTCCTTATGCTTTTTGGCTTTGGGATTGTGGCATGGGTACTTCCTGTGAGTTTTGCAGTTGCAAGTATATTGTCTATTTCACTTTTTTTACCTGTTTTAGCGGAAATCATTAACTCTGCAATCGAGAGAGTGGTAGATTTAGTTACGAGTGATTATCATATTTTGGCAAAGCAGGCAAAAGATGTAGGGGCGACGATAGTTCTTTTGAGCTTGATTGTCACAACACTCATTTGGGTGGCAACACTACTTGTTGCATTTAAAATAGTTTAGGAGAGAGAATGAGAACAACTTTGATTATAGGTGCAGGTGGTGTTGGACGTGTTGTTGTGCATAAATGTGCAATGAACAGTGATGTCTTTGGAAATATTGTTTTAGCAAGTCGTACGATTGGACGGTGTGAAACTATACAGTCAGAACTTCCAAATGCAAATATAGTGATAAAAACTGTAGATGCAGATAAAACACAAGAGCTTATAAGTCTCATCAATGAAGTAAACGCGGATATTGTGATAAATGTTGCACTGCCGTACCAAGATTTGAGCATTATGGATGCGTGTATTGCGACTAAAACACCTTATTTAGATACGGCCAATTATGAACATCCTGATGAAGCAAAATTTGAGTATAAGTTGCAGTGGGAACGCGATGAAAAGTTTAAAGAAGCGGGAATTATGGGGCTTCTTGGAAGTGGTTTTGACCCGGGTGTAACAAATGTCTTTTGTGCCTATGCCCAAAAACATTACTTTGATACGATAGAAACTATTGATATTCTTGATTGTAATGATGGAGACCATGGCTATGCATTTGCAACGAACTTTAATCCTGAAATTAATTTGCGTGAAGTTTCTGCAAAGGGACGCTACTGGGAAGAGGGCGAGTGGATACAAACAGAGCCAATGGAGATAAAAAAAGTGTGGGATTACCCAGAAGTGGGTGAAAAAGACTCTTACTTGTTATACCATGAAGAGATGGAGTCTTTAGTCAAGCATATCAAAGGACTCAAACGCATCCGTTTTTTTATGACCTTTGGCGAGAGTTACTTGACACATATGAAATGTTTAGAAAATGTTGGGATGTTAGGCATAGAAGAAGTCGAACATAAAGGACAAAAAATCGTTCCGATGGAGTTTTTAAAAACCCTGCTTCCTGACCCTGCAAGTTTAGGTGAAAGAACAAAAGGAAAAACAAATATCGGTATCGTAGCAGAGGGCTATAAAGATGGAAAAAAGAAAAAAATCTACATCTATCAAGTGAGTGACCATGAAAAATGTTATGCCGAAGTTAAAAGTCAAGCGGTAAGTTACACAACCGGTGTCCCTGCTATGATAGGGGCAAAACTTATGCTCGAAGGAAAATGGCAAGGGCAGGGTGTCTTTAACATGGAAGAGTTTGACCCTGATGTCTTTATGGACGAGTTAAGTAAACAAGGGCTGCCGTTTAAGGTGGAGACGATTGCTAGGTAAATCCGATGAGAAATAGGATCAGAAATTGCTAGTAGATTTAAAAAGTCACAAGTATGAAACTAAAACAGAAAAAGCTACTTTTAGAAGAGTTAAAAACAGTAA
>Ga0256829_1001333_pt1 | contig 20593 bp, 16 predicted proteins | sample 131447metaG_FD_185979 | JGI IMG/M metagenome (GOLD analysis project Ga0256829, IMG submission 185979) | Hydrothermal vent microbial communities from Lau Basin, Pacific Ocean - 131-447 | ecosystem: Environmental > Aquatic > Marine > Hydrothermal vents | place: Pacific Ocean: Lau Basin | collected...
CTTTAGCTTTGTATCAAAATCATTAAATTGTTTTTTAAGATATACCGCAATATCAATATCACTTCTTTGACCATAGTCTCCTCTTGCATAAGAGCCAAACAGATAAGCAAACTGAACTTCATCCATCATCATAAAGGGGTCAGGCGATAAAGAGGACAGGCTACTTTTTTTATTCATAATGTGTCCACATTCTATAAACTTTGATCAATTTTTCTTCTTTAAAAACTTCATAAACCAATCTATGTTGTTTATTTATTATTCTTGAAATTTTACCTCTTAAGATAGCTAATAAATATTCAAATTTTGGTGGATATTGCAAAGATTCTTTTTCAATTAAAGCCAATAATTCTTGAACTTTTGGTTTTAATCCACTCGAAGCTATCTTTTTAGAATCTTTTTTTGCTTGTGGCGAAAACAGTAATCGATACATTTTACCAATCCAATTTATCTATCGTTACATAGTTTTCAATTGGCTCATTTGAAGCTTGAATTATGCTTTGTTCCATATCTTTTATACTTCGTAAATAACTATCATCATTTTGATAAGTTGTTTTATCTAAGATTTCAACTTCATTTTGTGAAAAATGATTTAAAAGCCATAAAAATTTATCACTTACTTTATTATTTACTTTTAAAGTGACTGTTTGCATCATCAACTCCTCATTTTATTATATCATAAACTCTTTGTTTTATTATAAAAAGCCAAAAAAGAGTCGAGGTTAAACTTTGAATTTTTTTCATTCTATCTTAATACTTGCCACCATTTTTTAGGTTGGTTTACTTTTTTCTATATCTTTATATAGAACTATCCTGTTTCTTCCACTATTTTTGGCTTCATACATCGCAATATCTGCAAATTTTATAATCTGCCATGGACTTGAGCCATCACCTCTATAGCAAGCTATACCGGTACTTAATGTTTTATGTAGATTATCACCATTTAAATTAAATGTTGTATTTTCAAAATCATCTTTTATCTTTTGTATAGTAGAGAGAGCATTTTTTGGATTTGGCAAGAAGATTAAAAACTCCTCTCCTCCAAATCTAAAAGCTATGTCATCTTTAGATATATTTTTCTTAAATATATCAGAAAGTCCTCTTAGGACGATATCTCCCGCATCATGTCCAAAAGTATCGTTTACTTTCTTAAAATAGTCTATATCTAACATAGCTAACACATACTCTTTGTAGTTTTTAATCTTTGTATCCATAAAAATATCAAGATATTTTCGATTATATATCTGTGTCAAGCCATCTATTATATTTGACCTCTCTAGGATTTCAGTTAAAATTTTATTTTGAAGAACCGGTCTTGCAGACTCTAAATAGTTTTTTATATAGCCTATTGCCTTTTTATTTTCAAAAAGCTCATCTTTATTTTGCGGTTTTATATTTACAATTAAAGATATATTATCATCTAATTGATAGTTTATACATAGATACTCTTTGTCTGTCTTACAACTTTGACAAATATTTTTAAAATCATCACTAGCTATTATAGAGTTAGTTCTGTAAGCTCTGCATCTTATGCTTGTTTGGGTGTCAGCTATTTCACAAAACTTTTCAGGTGTATCGTCATATATCAGCACTCTTTTATCTTTTTTTATATCAACTTCATAAAGTGAAATATCTGCGATGTGTAACTCCTCTTTAAATACTTTGATTAGTCTTTGATACACCACCTCTTTTGAAATATCCTGTTCTATGGTTCTTTTAAATTTATATATATTGGCTATATCTTTTATGACATATTGGGCTTTTTCAAGTGGATCATTGAATTTTTGTTTTCTATCTGAAACAAAAAGTGAGATATTTTTCTCTATAGAGTTGATCGTCTGTTCTAACTTTTCAAATAGCATATTTAACCACATAAAGGCTTCTGTTGATTCGCTATCACCATTTGTCTTGATTCTTGAAGAATAGTCACCATTGCTTGCCTTTTTCAATGAATCTTTTATATCCACCAAAGCACCAATATATGGTTTTAAGAGTCTATTTGTGATAAAAATAAAAATTATTATAAAAATTAACGATATTCCCATAATTTTAAGTATCGTAATGATACTATTTATCCTGGCACTCTCCATATTAAAAACCATGGTTATCCCACCAAGAACATCACCATCTTTTGCATTTGTATGACACCTTAAACAATCTGGATTTGAGTTTGATGTTGCGATATACGGGATAGTTATGCGTAATTCTGGATGTGCCAAATTTTCACTTAGAGTTGTTTTTATTTTTCCGCTTTTTATCACTTCTTTGTCTATGACATCTTTTAAAGTCTCACTTTTAAAACCTTTGCCAAATAGTTTTACAACCTTATCTGTTCTAAATATCCAGACATCCTTGGCATTTGAAGATTTTTTTGCATTATCTATAAAAAGTTTTCTTTGATTTATGGTTCCAGATACCATCTCTGCAGTCAAGCCATCTTTGACCAATGAAGCGATAATCTTTGCTTTTTTAAACTCTGTTTGTTGAGAAAATTCTCTAAAATTTATAATCAAAATAACTATAATAGTCACTAAAAATGATAACATTATTCCAGAAATAATAGCTAATATCTTTTTGTTTCCCTGCACAAGTAATCCTTATAAATTATAATAAATACCTAACCGATATATACTACACAAAAAAACTTAAAAATCATATTAATAATATTTAAACCATAATTAAACCTTTAAGAATTAGTTTAAGTTGATTTTAAAAAAAAGGGGATATAATCTTTATACTATATTATACGGAGGTTGAAACAATGTCTCACAAAAGTTTATCAAAAAGTGATGCTCCTAAAAATATAACGAATAATGAAAAAAAGCTTGGGGATAACGATTTTATAGTCTCTAAAACTAACTTAAAAGGTAAAATTATCTATTGTAATGAGATTTTTACTGAAATGTCAGGATATGAAGCTTCTGATTTAATTGGTGCAAACCATAATATAATAAGACATCCGGATATGCCTAAAATTGCTTTTAAAGTTTTATGGGATTTAGTTCAACAAAAAAAAGAGTTTTTTGGATTTGTAAAAAATCTTAGAAAAAATGGAGATTACTATTGGGTTTTTGCTTATATCACTGCTGATTTAGATAATAGTGGCAGTATCATCAGTTACACATCTGTTAGAAGAAAACCTCCTCAATCTGCGATAGATGCCATAACACCTGTATATAAACTTTTAGCAGATGCGGAGAGATCAGGCGGAATGGAGGCTTCAAAAAAACTTTTATTTGATTTCTTAGCTGAAAAAAAGATGAGTTACGATGAATTGGTAACAGCACTTCAATTGGGAGCGAAATAATGGGATTTTTTTCTAAAAATAATAATAACGAAACTGAATTAATGGAAAAGATTAATAATGTACTAACAGATATTGAAAATGGAAAATTGGCATCTCGTATTGTTGTTAATAAAAATGAGACTCCTTTGGAAAATCTTGCTTGGAAAATAAATAATTCACTTGACCAAATGGAAGTAGTGCTTCGTGAAACAAGAAATGTTATAAATGCAGTAACTCATTCACAAATGTACAGAGTTATGTTTCCATCAGGTTTACATGGAGAATTTAAAGAGACAGCAATTTCTATTCAAAAAGCTATAAATGCTATGAAAGCAAATGAAAAATATAAACTTATGGGACAAATGTCAACAACTTTCAATACTTTAAATGGAGGGATGAAGGGTAATTTAGAAATTATAGCAAATGATATTTTTAAAACACAAGATAATTTTGCCAATGTAACAACCGATACAGCCAATGCTTCTGAATCAGCAGAAGAAACATATAAAGCAGTTTCTATAACTAATGAACAGATTTCATCTTTAAATGAGCTTATTGCTGATACAACAGAAGGTATTGCGCAAATGGATACAAATGTAACGGACATAACTGCCATAATAGAACTCATAAAAGATATTGCAGAACAAACGAACTTGCTTGCTTTAAATGCAGCTATCGAAGCAGCAAGAGCAGGAAAACATGGACGAGGCTTTGCAGTTGTTGCTGATGAAGTAAGAAAACTTGCAGAAAGAACTCAAAAAGCAACTGGCGAAATTAGTATCACTATCCAAAGCTTACAACAACAATCAGGTTCTATAAGTGAAAATGCTAATTCTATGAGTAACATTGCTAATTCAACAAGTGATACAATGGAAAAATTTTCATCTACTATGAGTAATTTTACTTCAAATTTAAGCAGTACATCTAAAAATTCAAATAAAAGCAGTTTTGCTTTATATCTATCAACATTTAAATTACAGCATATTTTATTTAAATCAAATGCCTATTCAGCAGTTGTAAACGGAACTGTAACTGAAGAACTTAAAAAAGATTATAATCATTGTGGATTTGGTAAATGGTATTATTCTGTTGGAAAAAAATATTTTAGTTCATTTCCTTGCTTTCAAAAGATAGAAAAGCACCATAGAGCATATCATGAGCTTATTAATAAAAATCTTGACTGTACATTAAATGGCAACTGTATGGCTAAATCGGAACAATCAAAAGAAGAAATATTATCAAGATTTCAAGAAGCAGAGGAACACTCTAATCAACTTTTTGCTCTTCTTGATGAATTGGCAGAAAAGCATGGTCATAGTGTTGATATGAAAAATATATTAAGTACCAAACCAAAATAAATGTTTCTTTAGAAAATAAAAAAGGTTAAAATAATAATATGTATGATTATTCAAAAGCAATTGAAATAGCAAAAGATATATATTGGGTGGGAACATATGTAGAAAATGATGTTTTTCAATGCCATACTTACCTTATCGTAGATGGAAATGAATCTATTATTATTGATTCTGGTTCTATGATGGAATATGAAGAAGTAAAAGCAAAAATAGAATCTATTACTAATCTAAAAAATATAAAATACATAATAGCTCATCATCAAGACCCAGATGTATGTGCAAATATTCCAGCATTTGAAAAAGTAATTCAAAGAGATGATTTGCTCATTGTTACACATCCAAGAAATATTACACTTATCAAACATTATGGAATAAAATCATCATATTATGATATTGAGGAACATAACTACAAGCTTGATACAAAAAACTTTTTATTAAAATTTTTAACAACACCTTATGCGCATGCTCCCGGGGCATTTGTTACATACAATCAAGAAAATAAAATACTTTTTAGCAGTGATATATTTGGAGGGCTTGAAGAAAGTTGGCATTTTTGGGCTAATGATAACTATTTTAAAGAGATTAAACTTTTTCATGAAGATTATATGCCCTCACAGGATATTTTATCTTACTCATTAGAAAAATTTAAGAAATTAGATTTAGAGATAATCGCTCCTCAGCATGGCTCTTTGATAAAAAAGAGGTGTATAGCACCTTTAATAAAAAACCTTGAAAATTTAAAATGTGGTTTATACATAGAAGAGAGTTATAAAAACTCCATTATATATAAAAATAAACTTTTGCATGAAGCTATTGTGAAAGAAAAAAAACTTCTTCAAGAGATACAAAAATCTCAATCTGCCTTGGCAAAAAGTAAGCAGAGATATAAAGAGTTGGCCACAAAAGATATACTTACAGGCATACTTAACAGACTTGCTTTTGAAAAAGAGCTTAAAAAAGTTATATCAAGTGCAAAAAGAACTGGTGCCAAATTTGCACTGCTCTTTTTAGATTTGGATCATTTTAAAGAGGTAAATGATACTTATGGGCATGATATGGGAGATAAACTTCTTCAAGAAGTTACAAAAAGGGTATTGTCAAATATAAGAGTTGAAGATATTTTTGCCCGTATCGGCGGAGATGAGTTTATTCTTCTTTTTACAAATATAAACAAAGAAGCACTTCACTCATTGATAGATAAAACAGTAAGCCTATTTGGAAAACCTTGGGTGATTAACGGCATTAAACTAAATATGACAACAAGTGTTGGCGTAAGCATTTTTCCAGATGATGCAGATAATGAAACAGGACTTATGAAAAAAGCAGATATCGCAATGTATAAATCAAAAGAGTTAGGGTGCAATCAGGTGGTTTATTTTGAGAAGTCTTTGTGAAATCAAACTTCTTTAGATATAATGAAAAATGTCTAAATATAATAAAAAGGAGAATGCATGTATTTAAGATTATTGTTTTTTATTTTATTGAGTGTTTCTATCACAATAGCGGGTGTTACACAAAAGCAAATGCCTATTGTTGTCTCTGTTGATTGGTTAAAAACACATCTAAGCGATAAAGACCTTGCTATTATAGATGTAAGAAAAGAGGAAGTTTATAAAAAAGGGCATATTAAAGGTGCTGTAAATATGCCTGTTATGAAAGATTTTTTTACTCCAAAAACACTAAGACTGCCAAAATTAACATATCTTAAAAAACTTTTTTCCAATGCCGGAATTGATTCAAATACAAAGGTTGTCGTATATGATAATGGGCGATTTTGTTGGGCTGCCAGGGCTGTGTGGGTACTTAAGGTCCTTGGACATAAGAATGAGAGTTTATTAAGATATGGATATAGCAAGTATATAAAAAATAATCTACCAATATCTCAAAAAACTCCAAAAAGAATAGCAGTAGAATTTATCCCAAGAGTTAATAATAAAATGATTGCAACAACATTAGATGTTTTAATAGCAATACAAAACAAAGAACCTATCTTGGATGGCAGGTCAAAAGATATGTATATGGGTAAGACTTCAGTTGCTAAAAGATATGGTCACATACCAACTGCTAAACTATTTAGTGGGTCAGACAATTATAAAATAACAGGTAAAGGAAACAGACTAAAAAGTTTTAAAGAACTTAAAAAATTTACAAATCATTACCTAAAAATAAAAATATCATCATATATTGTCAAGATGGTGCTGATGCTGCACTGGATGATTTGTTAATGCAAAAACTTGGGTATAAAACTTCAGTATATGAGGGGTCTTGGTTGGAATGGGCTAATGATAAAAATCTTCCTATTGTCGATCCATCTAAAAAAAGATAAAAAGAGTTTGAAATGCTAAAAAGGTATAAAGGCTCCATTAGAAAAGAGTTGCTCCGTGGTATCCTTACTATTGTGCTAATAGCCATATTATCTGGTTATTTGATTTTTATTGGAGCATATATGGACAACGAACAAAAAAGAGATATCTCTTTAGCAAAGACAATTAGTCATGTTATCGGTCAAGATATTGCTAAAATTGTTTATGCAAATGACATATCTGTAGCAAGTGATGTAACAGCACAACTGAGCTCTTTTAAAAATTTATATAGAGTTGTTCTTTACAAAACAAATGGGAAGGTACTATTTCAATATTCTAAAGATAATGAAACGCACAATAGTGGAAAATTTAAAAAAAATATGCTTGCAAGTGTTACAGTCAAAAATGGAAAGTTACAATTTTACAGTAAGGTATTTTATAAAGGAACTTTTCTCGTATATGCTAAATTTATTTTTAAAACAGAGACTATAAAAGATATATTTTTAAATAGTATGCCTTTTCTTTTTTTAATACTTGTTATTATGCTGTTTTCAGCCTATATTCTATCAAGATATCAAGCAAATAAATTTACCTCCCCTATACTTACTTTAGTAAACTTTTTAGAAAATATCAAAGATGAGAATTTTTTAAGCAATAGAATTAAAACAATAAAAAAGAATGAATTTGGTACACTTTATGATGAAATAAATATAATGTTGCAAAGAATGGAAAATTCATTAACTCATGATAATCTGACAGGACTTCACAATAGAAGCTCTTTGATGGCAGATATAATAGACTTAAAAAGTAGTGCAATTATAATGCTGATAGATATTAAAGCATTTAAAGAGGTTAATGATGTGTATGGTAATGATTTTGGAAACAAAGTACTTGTAAAATTCACAAAGTACTTAAATCAATTTTTCACTCATATTGCCAATACGATTCTCTATAGAATTGGCGGAGATGAATTTGTAGTTATATTTACAAACAAATCAGTTGATAAAGTTATGAAAATTGGTAAAAATTTAGAAGAAGCTATAAAAGATGAAAATTTTAAAATTGATAATATTCTCACTAATCTCTCTGTAAATATTGCAGTAAATAGTGTTGCTCCCCTACTTGAAAATGCGGACTTGGCACTTAAAGCTGTAAAAAAAGATGTAAATAGATGTATAATAGAGTATAAAGAAAAGCTAAGTGTTAAAAAGGAGTGGAAGAAGAATATTGAAATTGTCAATATGGTTAAATCTGCTCTTAATGAAGATAGAATTGTTCCCTACTTTCAAGGTATAGTCAATCTGCAAACTATGAAAATTGAAAAGTATGAAGCACTTGTACGCTTGATTTTACCCTCTGGTGAAGTTCTTTCTCCATACTGCTTTTTAGATACGGTAAGCAAGACTCACTATTATTATGAGATTACGAAAGTAATGATAAGAAAAACAATAAAAGTAGCTAAGGCATATCCCACAAAGAGATTTTCTATCAACTTTTCGATGAAAGATATAACAAACAAAAATATAACAAATACACTTTTTGAACTTTTTGATGCAGATAAAGAGATAGCAAAAAGAATAGATATTGAATTTCTTGAGACAGAACTTGTGGTGGTGGATGATAGCCGTATTAATGATTTTGTTACAAAAGTACATGCTTACGGCTCCAAAATCCTAATAGATGACTTTGGGACAGGGTACTCAAACTTTTCATATTTATCAGACTTGGATGTTGATATCCTCAAAATAGATGCTTCAATAATAAAAGAGATAGCAACAAGTACAAAAAAACTACATATTGCACAATCAATTCATAACTTTACATCAGGCATGAATATGCAAAATGTAGCTGAATTTGTTGAAGCAAAAGAGGTGGCACTTCGTTTAAAAGAGATAGGTATAGAGTATGCACAAGGTTATCTCTTTTCTAAACCATTGCCTGTACCATTGAAAAATAGTGATGTTAGAATTTAAGCTAATTTTATAGAGTGGAAATTATATCTCAATTTTCAATAATTTTTAAAAATAGATTTAACAAGATTCATCTACGCATGCCTTATCAAACTGATTGACTAACTTAGGGTTGAAATTGAGCAAAATATTGCTATAATATTACCATCATACACCAAACTTAAGTATATTAGTAAGTCATAAATATAAGATAAGAAGTAGATAATATTGGCTCTACTCCCCTTTAATCTTTAATTATGGAGGATTTATGGTGTGATATGGCGAGTAAGACCAATTATAAGGGAAAATGATGCAAACATTTAGAGTTTTAGCGGTTGATGATGAACCGTTCAATCTTGATTTGATAGAGTTAGCTTTTTTAGAAAATACAAATATTGAGCTTATAAAGGCTAAAAATGGTCAAGAGGCGATAGATAAGCTTGATACAAGTATAGATGTTGTTTTATTGGATATAAGGATGCCTGTTATGGATGGCAAAGAGACTTTAAAGATTATCAAGGAAAACGAAAAACTCTCTATCATTCCTGTCATAATGGTTACGGCAAATAGTGAAGAAAAGTATAATGCCCTAAAGTTGGGAGCTGACGACTTTCTTTCAAAACCTATTGATATAGAAGAGTTAAAGCTTAGAACTCTAAATAATGCAAAATTGAAAAAAGCCAGAGAAGAGTTGGCAAATATCAATAAACACTTGGATAATTTGGTTGAAATTAGAACAAAAGAGTTACAAAGTGCATTGAAACTTGCAAAAGAGACAGAGTATGAGATATCCCTTAGACTTGGTAGGGCTAGTGAATTTAGAGACTTAGAAACCGGTGGTCATATAAAAAGGATGAGTAGGTATTCGGCACTTCTTGGAAAATTGCTGGGTTTTAGTAAAGAAGAGGAGCAATTGCTACTTTATGCTTCCCCTTTGCATGATATAGGCAAGATAGGCATACCTGATGCTATTTTGTTAAAACCTGCTAGATTTACGGCAAGAGAGTATGAGATAATGAAACAGCATACCACTATAGGTGAAATGATGCTGGATGATTCTGATGATTTTCCAGTTATAAAAATAGGAAAATTGATAGCAAAACAGCATCATGAAAAATTTGACGGTAGTGGATACCCTTTAAAGTTAAAAGGTGATGAGATACATATATATGCTCGTATCGTAGCTATTGCAGATGTTTTTGATGCTCTATCTTCAAAAAGAGTTTATAAAGAGGGTTTTAGCATCGAAAAAAGTTTGGTAATTATGAAAGAGGGTAAAGGAACTCATTTCGATCCAGAAATTCTTGAACTGTTTTTAAACAATATTGATAAATTTTTAAAAATAAAAGAAGATTTCCCGGATAGTGAAGAAATACCCAATATTCTAAATATAATGGAGATGGAAAGATGAGACTGTTAATAGTAGAAGATGAAGAATTAAATTTGATAGTAGTTGTTGAAATGATTAAGATTTTATTTGATGATATTGATATAGTTACTGTTGAAAATGGAGAAGAAGCTTATAAACTTTTGCGAAAAGATAGCAATTTTGATTTGATCTTAAGTGATATAAATATGCCGGTTATGGATGGATATGAATTGATAAAAAAGATTAAAAATGAATTAAAATTGACTATTCCAACTATTGCTATAACTGCTTTTGCTGTACAGGGAGATAAAGAAAAACTACTATTGTCGGGTTTTGATGCTTACATATCAAAACCCATAGATATGGGAGAATTGGAAAATACCATAAAACGATATGGAGAGATTATTAGATGAAGAGTTATAATTTATTTTTTACCACAAATGAGAGATTAAAAAATTTTATAAAAAAAGATGTAGGACAAGAGTATCAATCTGTGCTTGTTCAAATTTTTAGTGGTATTCAAGAGATAAAAATTATCTCAGAGATTATTTCAACGATCAAAAAAAGTATTCCAAATGCCATCATTATCGGAACTTCCACAGCAGGCGAGATATATGAGGGTGCAATTTACGAGGAACGGATTGTCATATCTTTTTCTCTTTTTGAAAAAACAAAGCTTTCTTCATACTCTATAGCAGATATTTCATCTGAAAAACTTGGAGGAAAACTTGGAGGAAAACTTATAAAGAAAGAAACAAAAGCTATTATTTTGTTTGCTGATGGTATCAAGTGTAACGGCGAAGCGATACTAAAGGGGATAAAACAAAAAAGTAAGAAAAATGTTATCATTAGCGGAGGTATGGCTGGAGATAATAGTAATTTTAAAAAAACTTTTTTGATTGATGGAGAAAAAATCTTTGAAAATGGTGCAGTAGCAGTTGCTCTTAGTGGTAAAGATCTTATCGTAAACACTACATATAATTTATCTTGGAAACCCATAGGTATCCCTTTAACCATAACAAAAGCTGATAAAAATATCATTTATGAGATAGACAATAAACCTGTAAAGGATATTTACAAAGAGTATTTTGGTGAAGATGTAGTTAAAAATCTTCCAGACTCTGCCATAGAATTTCCTTTGGTCTTTGAAGAAGATGGTTTAAAAATAGCTCGTTCTATCATAGCAGTAGAAAATGAAACTATGATCTTTGCCGGTGAGATAAAAGAGGGTACAAAAGTTAGATTTGCCATAGCAAGTACTGCTATATTTGATAAAGAGAGTCAAAAAATATTTCAAGAGTGTCAAATGATTCCGGCAGAAAGTATTTTTGTATATTCTTGTATAGCAAGAAAAACTTTTCTTGGCAAAAATATAGAGATGGAGCTTAAGCCACTCTCAAAAATTGCCCCGACAGTAGGATTTTTTACTTATGGGGAATTGTACAGTGGTCAAAATAGATATGAAATGTTAAATATCACTTCGACACTGCTTGTACTCTCTGAAAATAAAAAAATAATTCACAAAAACTTAACATACAATACAAAAAAAAGACTTAGTCTTTCCACTACGGCTCTTATTCATTTAGTTGATAATGTTATATCCAAGTTAGAGAGAGAATCCAATGAAAAAGAAAATACCATAGCCAATCTTAACCAATATTTAAAAGCGATAGAACACTCTTATATAGTTTCAAAAACAGATACAAAAGGATATATAACTTATGCAAATGAAAATTTTTGTAAGATGTCAGGCTATACAAAAAATGAACTTATGGGCAAGCCTCATAATATTGTAAGACATCCTGATGTGTCATCAGAAATTTTTAGAGATCTCTGGCAAACTATAAAAGCAAAAGAGGTATGGCAAGGTAATATAAAAAATTTGACCAAAGATGGCAAAAGTTACTATGTAGATGCTACAATTTTTCCTATCTTGGACAAAGATAATAATATAACAGAATATGTTGCTATTAGAAATGATTTTACAGAGTTGGAACATCAAAAACAAAGAGCTGAAGCCATTTTTAACTTTCAGGATAATATTGTGTTGCTGACGCAAATAGGTCATCAAGCAATTTCATTAAATAAGAAATTTTTTGAACTGTTTAATTATAAAGATATTGATGATTTTAGATCCAAGCATGAGTGTATATGTGAGCTTTTTATAGAAAAAGAGGAATTTATTGGTAGAGAAATTGATGGGGAAAGCTGGATAGAGCATATCGTCAAATATCAAGATAAAACTTTTTTTGTTGCTATGATGGATAAAGAGGAGAGAGAAAGGATATTTTCTTTAAAAGCCAGAGAAATAAAGCTTGAATTGGATGAATTTATAATATGCTCCTTTTCTGAAGTTACTGAGCTTGTATATGCAAAAGAGAAAGCTTTAGAAGCAAAAAGGGCAAAAGATGCTTTTTTATCCACTATGAGTCATGAGTTAAGAACACCCTTAAACTCTATCATAGGGTTTTCGCAAATACTTATGAGAGCAAATAATTTAGATGTAAAACAAATGAAAAATTTTATAGAAAAAATAAATGTTTCAGGCAATCACCTCTTAAATCTTGTAAACAATATCCTTGATTTTAGTAAAATGGAAGCAAACAAGATGAATTTACAAATAGAGGATTTGCAACTGAAGGATATATTTAAAGAATCTGCAACTATTTTAGAAACTATTGCACATCAAAAATCGATCAATATCAATATAATAAATATGGACAATGCTATACTAAAAGGTGATAAGCAACTTTTAAAACAAGTTTTTATAAATATTATGTCCAATGCCATCAAGTTTTCTCCTGTAAATTCCAAAGTATTAATTTCTTATGATAGCAATGAATATTTTCATATTATTTCTATATGCGATGAAGGTCTGGGCATTCCAAAAGAGCAGTTAAACAATCTATTTCAACCTTTTGTACAAGTAGGCAAACATAAATCATCTACTATCAAAGGTACAGGTTTGGGACTTGTTATATCAAAAAAAATTATGGAATTACATAGCGGATATATCAAAGTAAGAAGTGAAATAAACAAAGGTAGCTGCTTTGATCTATATTTTCCAAAGGGGAGTGTGAAATGATAACTTTAAATCAAATCAAAAAAACATTTGGTATAACAGAAGATATTTTAAAAGATAGAAAAAGAGCAGCAGAATATATCGAATCTTTTGCAACTTTGATAGTTGACAGGTTTTATGATTATCTACTCTCTATAGATGAGTATGCAAAATTGCTCAAAAAAGATGAAATACCAAGACTAAAAAGAGTAAGAATAGATTTTATAAAAATACTCTTTTTGGATGATTTTAACGAAGAGTTTATATACAAAATTTCTCAAGCTTATAAAACAACAAATTATAAAGTTGATATTTATTATATCACAGCAATTTTTGAGATATTTCGCCAAGTTATTTTAGATTTATCTTCTGTTAATCACCATATACAAAAACATTTAAAAGTAACTTTTAAATTTATACATATGGCTGAATTTATCATAATAAATACAATGAGAGAAAAAGAGCAGAATAAGGAAAGAGTTACCACTTTGGTCGATATACTTGAAATCCTGTATGAAATGTTAATATATCACAAAGAAAAAAATTTGAATTTGAAAAAAGTGCTTTCTAATCAATCTCATATAAAACCAAATAAAAACTTACCAAGCTATGATGTTAAAGATTGTAAGTTTGATAAATATTTACAAACTATGCAGGATGTTACTTCACAAGAGGATGAAATGCACCTTAGTATAAAAGAGATACAGCACTATCATGTGAAATATCATAAATTTGTAAAAATGATTTATGACAATGATATAAATCGTGCAGAAACGGAACAAGAGATCAACAAAATCTCAAACAAACTCTTTGAGCTTGTAGGAAAACCGTTTGAACAAACTTCTACTCTAATGTTTTTAACTATAAATTCCGGTTTGAGATTTATATATAATTTTAATAAACTGATAAATGACATTTCATATATACCATACGATAATCCTGAAAAATTTTCTAATTTTCTAAATGAAATTATTGATAAATCCATCAATAATTCAATCAAATGGAGTATAGAGTCATATTGTATTGGAAAAGAAAAACTACAAGGTGATGTCACCAAAGCCATTTTACTTGAAAATGAAGTTGTTAATGTCTCTTTTACACTCAAACAAATTCCATATAAAACATTTATCATAGATGCTTTAAATGTATATCTTGAGATTTTAAGAGTTACTATTGAAAATAAAGGAAAAGAGTTTGCTCTTGTCAAATTGGCTGATAGAGCTGAGACGGCAAACAGATCTAAAGATGTATTTTTAGCAAATATGAGTCATGAATTACGAACTCCTTTAAATGCTATCATAGGGTTTTCTCAGATACTTCAAAGCAGAAAAGATATGCCTGCAAGTTTGCTTCCTTACATAGAAAAAATTTCCATAGCAGGAAACAATCTTTTGAGCCTTGTCAATACAATACTTGATTTTGCAAAACTTGAAGCAGGAAAAATTTCTTTTAAACCAACTGTTTTTTGTTTGTCAGATATTATTCAAGAAGTATCCATCGTCATATCGCCAATGGTAAAAAAGAAAAATATCGAACTATTGATGCCGACAGATATTTCACTGAGTCTGTTTGCAGATCAACAACTTATAAAACAAGTGATCATAAATATACTCTCAAATGCAATAAAGTTTACACCAGAAAATGGAAAAATAACATTTGAAATATCGTTTTCACAAGAAACAAATGAATATCTTCTTGCATTTTGTGACACAGGCGTTGGAATGAGTGGGGAAGCTCTTAAAAAACTGTTTACTCCATTTACACAGATAGACAATTCTTTGCAATCATCTGCAAAAGGAACTGGACTGGGATTGTCTATATCTAAAAAAATAGTTGAAGATTTGCATGGTGGCAGAATTTGGGCAACAAGTGAAGAGGGAAACGGTAGTTGCTTTTTTGTAGCACTTCCTATAAAGCACGATTTATCAAGTGTAGAAGTTTATAAAATTAATCAAAATTTAGAACATATTCTCATAGTTGAGGATTCAAAAGAGTATGCTAAACTTCTTATGGAATCACTGAAAGATAGTTTTAATATAACTCTAACAAACTCCGTAAAAAAGACAAAAGAGTTACTCAAAAACAATAAATATGATAAAATGGTTCTTGATTTTTTCCTGATAGATGGCATTAGTTCAGAAATTATTGATTTTATGGATAGAGAAAATATAAATATCCCTGTATATATAATTTCAGCCGAAGATGATGTGAAAATAGTAAAATATTTAAGAGAATCTGATGATATCGTTGGAATTTTTAATAAAAAAGATTCAAAAATGATTTGCAATACCATCATAGGAACATAACAGTGAAATTACCCAAAAATTTACCAAATCTTCCTAAAAATATAGAAAAGATCCAACTTTTATTTGGTAAAGATGAGGTAGATATGGTTGAGTTTAGTTCTATCATCGAAAAAGATTCCATACTTTCAGCCAATATACTAAAATTGGTCAATTCACCTTTTTATGCCCTAAAAACAAAAGTCTCCTCTATCCATCAAGCAACAACTTTGCTTGGAACAACCATACTAAGAGGTATCATCATGGCTGTTGTACTTAGGAAAAATTTCAGTATTGATTTGAATATATACGGTATCACACAAAATATTTTTGATGAAATCTGTTTTAGCAGAGTAAAATTTGGCAATTTGTGGATAAAAGATAAAAAAGATATTGATATAAAAAATACTTTATCGGCACTATTTTTGATGGAAAATGGTAAGATTTTGATGATATACTGGGCAATGCAGGAAAATATAACAGAAAAATTTAAAAAACTTATTAAAGCAAAAGGTAATACAAAAGCCGAAATAGAACTTTTTGGCATGGACAGATACCTTCTTGCTTCCATACTTTTTAAAAAATGGATGTTTGATAAAAATTTTACAGATATGATAAAAGGCACATTAAGCCCAGAAACAAAAGAGCAAAGAATACTTAAGGTTATTATAACACTTATCAATACAAAATCAATCCTTGGTAAAGAAAATATAAAAAAAGCATTAAAGCTTGTTGAAATATATCAAATGAATTGTGATCATTTTTTACAAAGTATAAATCAAATGAAAGCTGAAATTTCTTAATGGTTGGTATAAGAGTTAGTAACAAATAGTGAGTAGGATTTAGAATTTTCTTAACTCCTGAGACGGAGGCTTTTAACTTTTTTGGTATAATTATAAAATATTTCATAATTAAGAGAAACATAATGTTTTATAATAGATAACTGATGTTACGCACTATATGCAAATGGCAAAACAGTGTAAATAAAGAGCAAATACTCCACCAACTCATAAAAAAATCAAAATCACTCAAGCATAATTTAAAAGAGGATTTTTTATAAATATGATATAATATCAGTAAATAGTAATGAGGATTTAGGATTGGGTGTTGAGTAGGGTTTCTTAGCACTATCTTATTTAGGAGGATATTTTTTGGAAAAGATATTGGTTATAGAGGATAATGAGGATAATTTGGCTGTTGTTGAGTCTTATTTGGAGGATGATTATCATATCGTTAGTAGTGATAATGGGGAAGATGGTATAGAGATGGCAAAAAAAGAGCAGCCGGGTGTGATACTGCTTGATATATCTTTGCCAAATATGGATGGAGTGGAAGTTTTGAAGTGTTTAAAAGAGGATGAAGAGTGTAAAAATATCCCTGTTGTGGCATTGACAGCTCATGCTATGGTGGGGGATAAAGAGAAGTTTTTGCAAAAGGGTTTTGATGAATATATAAGTAAACCCATAGTTGATGATGAAGAGTTGATGCAAAAGATTGAAACTTTACTAAGGTTGAAAAAATGAACTTCAATAAAGCTGTAGAGATAGCAAAAGATATTTATTGGGTAGGGACATATTTAGAAAATGATCCTTTTCAATGTCTGCCTTACCTTATAAAAAATGGCAAAGAGTCTATCCTGATAGATCCGGGAAGTATGCTGGAGTTTGAAGATGTAGTGCGAAAAGTTAAAGAGGTAATCAATCTAAAAGATATAAAGTATATCATTTTGCACCATCAAGACCCTGACCTTGCTGCTTCTATTCCTGAGATAGAAAAAGTAATCGATAGAGAAGATTTGATGATAGTAACACACTCAAGAATGACAGTTCTTATCAAGCACTATCTTGTTACCTCTTCATATTATGAGATAGATGCAAATAATTTGGAGTTAAATACTTCAACAGGACTTACTCTGAAATTTATCACTACTCCATACTGCCACTCTCCCGGGGCTTTTGTAACTTATGAGCCAAAGAGTAAAGTCCTATTTTCAGGTGATATTTTCGGTGGCTTGGAAGAGTCTTGGAAATTTTATGCTGATGAAAACTATTTTGATGAGGCAAAAGCTTTTCATAGTGCTTATATGCCAAGTAAAGATATATTTAATTATGCTTTAAGAAAGATAGAAAAACTTGATATAAATCTCATAGCTCCCCAACACGGCTCTATCATAGAGAGACGATATATTTACAATCTTATAGAGGATATGAAGCATCTTGAATGTGGTCTATATATAGAAAAAAAATATAATAATGAACTGATCAATACCATACAGGAGTTAGAAGATAAAAAAAGAGAGTTGAGCGAATATAAAAATCATCTTGAGCAAAAAGTCAAAGAGAAAACTTTTTCACTCGAAGAGACAAATAAAGTTTTAAAAGAGGAGCAACAAAGACTAAAAGATTTTAACCATTATCTTAGTGAGCTTGGCTCGGTAGATATAAGTTACATAGCTCACAAATCCATAAAGCATATCATAGATATAACCGATGCTCAAGTCGGTGTATTTTATATGACAGATGAAAAAGAAAGTTTAAGGGTATTGGCAAAATATTCTGTAGATGAAACAATTTTTAATAATAATTATTTTAGTGTTTCAAATGGAGGTATTGTACAAAAAGCCTTTAAAGAGAATAAAATATTTTTTATAAAAAATATAAATGATGATGCAACTTTGGCTATAGATACCGGAATATATGTAGCAAAATTGAAATATATCAAAATCATACCTCTTGTATTTCAGGATAAAAAGATAGGTGTTGTTGCTATAGCTTCCATAACAGATACTATTTTAAATAATTCATATCTTGGTGGATATATCAACTCGCTTGTACAGGCTTTAAATAATGCTGTCTCATACATAGCAATCCAAAAGCAATCTATCGCTTTAAAAGATATAAATATGCGGTTACAAGAAGCCAATAGACTAAAGTCTGAATTTCTTGCCAATATGTCGCATGAGCTAAGAACTCCTCTAAATTCTATCATAGGATTTTCCAATATTTTACAAAAAAATAAAAAAGGTAATCTTTTGCCGAAGCAGCTAAGTCAGCTTGAAAAGATCAACAGAAACGGTTTGAATTTACTGGATCTAATCAACAATATACTTGATCTTAGTAAGATTGAAGCTGGCAGAATGGAGCTTGAGATCACTAAAGTTGATATTATCTCGACTATAAAAAATATTCTCGATATGATGACTCCCCAAAGTGCAAACAATTCAAAAAAGCTTACTTTTATCAATAATTTGGATAAAAATATCTTTTATATAAATCTGGATGAGCAAAAATTCAAACAGATTATTGTCAATCTTATATCAAATGCTATAAAATTTGTAGAACCAGTTACCGGTGAAATTAGTGTAATAATAGAACAAAAAAATAATCATATAGCAATATCTGTAAAAGATAACGGCATAGGTATAGAAAAAGATAAACTTGATAAAATTTTTGAAGCATTTATGCAAGCAGATGGAAGTACGACAAGAAAGTATGGCGGGACAGGTTTGGGACTCGCGATATCAAGGAATATGGCTTCAATGTTAAATGCTGATATAAAAGTTACTTCAGAGGTGGGAAAAGGTTCGACTTTTACACTCTCATTACCTTTGTTAAATCAAACCAAAATAGAAGAAAAAGATAAAATGCAAGAAGTCAAAGAAGAGATAAAGAAAATACAAGATATTGAGTCTATATTGATTATAGATGATGATGAGGATGTAAGAGAGCTTTTAAAAGCGTATTTAAGTGAAGAGGGATATGAGATATATACAGCTGTAAATGGGGAAGATGGCTTGGATAAAGCAAACAAATTAAAGCCCTCTTTGATAACACTTGATATAATGATGCCTAAAATGGATGGTTGGCAATTTTTAAGCAAATTAAAAAATAGCGACGGTGTAGCTGATACTCCTGTGATATTGATAAGCAATATTTCAGATAAAACAAAAGCTAAAGTTTTTGGAGCTTTAGACTGCATAGTAAAACCTTTTTCAAAAGAGGATATAAAAAATATATTTGCTAAATATTTTGGTTCTAAAACTATAAAATATGCCTTGATTGTTGATGATGAACCAGAGATAAGAGAACTTATCACAGAATATATCCAAAATGATGTAGAAAATATCAAAGAAGCAAGCAATGGTGCAGAAGCCATATCTTTGATACATGACGGATATATCCCAGATATAATCTATTTGGATCTTATGATGCCACATTTAAGTGGATTTGATTTTTTAGAGTTAACTAAAGCCGATAGCAAGCTTAAAGATACTAAAATAATTGTAGTAAGTGCTAAAGATTTGACTGCTGAGGATAAAGAGTTACTATCTAAAAGAGACATAAAAGTTATCAAAAAAGGATCTCATTTAGAATCCCTTATAAAAGAGTTTTTAAAAGGCTGAAAGTATGATATACAGTGCAAAAATATTGATAATAGATGATAATGAGGATAATCAGGAACTTATAGAGACTTTTTTGGAAGATGATGGGTATGAAGATATAACATCTGTTTTTACCTTTAAAGAAGCTATGCAAGAACTTAAAAGTAGAAATTATGATCTTATCATTCTTGATATAATGATGCCAGATATTAATGGTATAGAAGTATGCAAGATCTTAAAAAATGATAAAAATTATAAAGATATACCTATTATTTTAGCGACTGCTAAAAGTGATTTGCAAACTTTAAAAGATGGATTTAAAGCCGGAGCAAATGACTACATAAGAAAGCCTATCACTAATGATGTAGAGTTGCTTGCAAGAGTTAAAAATGCTTTGAAGTTAAAATTTGGTGCGGATTATATAAAGCATATCAATAAAAACTTAGATAAAAGAGTTGGAGAGCAGTTAAATGACTTAAGACACAAAGACAAACTCCTACAACAACAAAGCAAACTTGCAGCCATGGGAGAAATGATAGGAGCTATTGCTCACCAATGGAGACAACCTTTAAATGCTCTTGCAATTGGCATTCAAAACCTTGAAGATGAT